>Ga0056114_1000377_pt1 | contig 14887 bp, 10 predicted proteins | sample WorMetHERISLAND1_FD_77005 | JGI IMG/M metagenome (GOLD analysis project Ga0056114, IMG submission 77005) | Marine gutless worms symbiont microbial communities from Max Planck institute for Marine Microbiology, Germany - Olavius loisae HERON... ...
GGTAACCCTAGACAAACAACGCATAACGTTAAAATTACGTTTATTAATTTTGATTTCCTAAAAATGAACGAATGCAAATAGCAATACGAGACAGAGAGAAGAAGGAAGCCCCGTCCCGTTAGTCTGTCCCGTCGAAGCGCGATTCACGTGTCAACAGTTTTAAGTTGTCCAGTCTGGCCCGTCTGTCCCGTCATGTTTTAGGGACACCGGCTTGGAGTGTTTACGACTGATTCCAAAATTATTCGACTAATGAGTCGACGCGTCGCATTTTTTTTCCGGCGGCAGTGGCGCAGCAGTTTTTCGACGGCGATTGCGACTCAGCTAATTTGTAAAATTTTCCTGGCTGATACCAGCGGATCTCCGACCCTGTGGGCTCCTCGAAAAGGGATGGAAGGCTTTACTGTTGACAGAATTCATACGCCATTGCACTGACTGTCTCCTCACTGTCTTTAGTAATTTAGTCACATTATCCAATCGACCTACAGCTCTCTGCCTTCATCATCTTGCACCAAGAATGGGAGACCAATCACTTATTTCCAGACTTACAGGACTTCTTAAAAGTGTCCTCTAGAGACTTCACTTCCTTCACTTTTACTAAACGCTACTGTTCAGTTATCCTATGGGTCTATACGCTCGAAATCATTACCAGCACATTAATGTAGAAAATAACTTCCTATAGCCATTTCTGCTATTACATGTACTGTTTGTTGGCTAAAAGGTATCGAGGCATACACGATACCAGTATTGTGACTTTTGGTTCGCGATACATTGTCAGTATCGTCCAGGCCTACATTTTAGTATGTAACATCACTGGGTCATGTAGACCGCTGAGCCAGTTACATTAAACAAGTAAGTAGACGGGACTGTTACACCGGAACTCTGACAATTATTACACACGCATTGTGTTTTGATTTTTGATACTAATAAATGAACACTTCAGTGGTTGCGTCGAAAAACTGCACATTAAATGCGACGCCGGCGGCGCGGAAAAAATTCAACGGCGGCGTGTCTAGTCAGTCGACGACTTCGACTCCGCGGATATTTGACTCAGTAAGTCGGCGAAATTTGATGGCGCCGGGGTCTACCCTGGTCAGTAAGTAAGTAAGTAAGTACCTTTTTAATTCAGCATGACATATGCACACTGTGATGTGAGTAGTTAAAAATATCGAAACTATGGTACTTGGTTTTAACTGAATAAGCAGGAATCGTTGAATACGTATATGGGGCAAAAAGTCCAGGGGGCGAACTGACGAAGGGGCGAAACGTCCAGTTACCTTTGCAGCCGAATGTTTGTGATTTATAATCGCTTAGAGATGGTCAGGTGCCAATTGAATAGAAAAGGGCAAATGTCAGACCAGTATACCACTGTACAGAAACATAACATAACATAACATAGTGGATGTGATAACTGGACGTTTCGCTTTTCATCAGTTCACCCCCAGGATGTTTCGCCCCGAAGACGTTTCGCCCCTGGTCTGTTCAATTTTCCTGCTTATTCGGTTAAAACCCAATCATCGCCGTTTGGACGTTTTAACTACTCGTGTCACAGTGTGCGTATGTCATGCTGAATTAAAAGGCTACTTACTTAATTACCGGGGGCAAAACGCCCAGGGGGCGAACTGACGGGTGTGACTATTAACCGCACCGGGCAAAACCGGACTGCACCGGACCCGTACTGGACCGCAGTCGTCATCTTAGTTAATGTTTTTGATGTTTTAAGTATTTAGGGTGGCAGCACTAGCCTTGGCAGAACCCCTGGTGCTTGGGCTTCCACTGAATAAGCTGGAAACATAGAGTATGCCCAATTTGATCAGTTTGTTGCCGTGTGTTGGATGTGTGACAGACTATTACCGTTACCAAGTCAACCAGTTATAGACCGACACGACACTCATCGACCTACATCACAAGTATTTATTATTTACATTGACTACACAAACATCAGTGGCTGTCACTCATAGATAGTTTCGTTGATTTGAGTGTTATGTGTGAACTGTGAAGTGTATATAATGTGTATTAATTTATTTAAAGAAAGCAGCAAAGGGCATGTTATGCCACTGGCATGCTGTGCAATAAACAGCACAAATCACATTCTCAACAGCAGAACATAGTAGAACATAAAAGTAAGAAAGAGACTGAAAACATACAACAACAGAGAATATATCTGTAAACCTAATTAAAAACTAACATATTTGGACAAATCACACAACAATAAAGAATTCTTGAAACACATTAGACTACTGAATTTTATAACACCATTTCAAGGTTGTTCCAGACTGCAATCAGTCCCAATCACTCTCAAGGTTGTTCCAGACTGCAATCAGTCCCAATCACTCTCTCAGTGAAATGTTTCCTTATATTTAGCCTCGAGTAGTTTACAAGCAGTTTGTAAGTTATGCCCACGAGTTGCACTATCTGCTGTAAACATAGAATATTCACCAAAATTCATATCAACAAGACCAGTATGTCTGTGAGGTGTTGATGTTATTGTTGAGTGACTGCACTGATGCTGTCAATGATTGTCAACGTGGCACTCTACAGTTGAGTATAGGAGTCGTTAGATTGACTGTCACAGCGTGTGTGTATTGTGTTCTGTCACAGTTGATCTGTGTGTATTGGATGTGTTTGTACTGTATGTGTGTGTTGTTGTTTGTCCGTTGCTGCAGGTGGTTGCCACTGTCTGTAATGCACCGCCGTATGGTCATCGCAAAGGCTGGGTGCCTCGAACTCCGCAGGTATATTTTTGTACATTTAACATTGCTTATTTAACAAGTTGAGAGGTTGTCGTGTTAGACATTGGTTTAAGAGGGTCAGTGTTGACTGTGTAGCATGTTGGTGTTTGAGACAGGAAGTGGGCCGGGTGTGCAGTGTGTCTAATTGCCTCTAGAGAATGCACTGGTTGTGGTGCTGATTGTGATCTCTGTAGATTGGAACCGCACCAATCTGATGAAAGATCGGTTACTGATCCATCCGTCATTAGCCATCCGCCCTGTCGATTCAAATGCCAGCTACCGACGAAGCACACAATCACAGGCACAAAGCAGTGATCTCCCTCTGCTGCAGCAGTGCCACTAATGTCGTTGCATAATAGCCATTTCACACTGCACATCAGTCGGCTGCAGTCGCATTAGCATCTGCAGTGTGAATAGGTTCAATAGCATCATTGCATTGAAGTGTGTCCAACCCCATAAAACACCCACTCAATCAGATATTTCATTGAAACCGTTTCAGAACCCTCAGGGCTGTTGAAATGGTACTGTGCTTTGTGTTGTTGAAACTGTTGTTGTCATGGCACTTATGTGTGTGAATTTGCCTGCCAGGACTTTGGAGATGGCGGAGCGTATCCAGAGATACATGTTGCCCAGTTCCCAATGGGTCTTGGTCAGCAGAACTCCAAGAGTGGAGCTAGTTCCAATGCTTTGGCAAAGCAGGTCGATGCTGATGGCAAGATAAAGTATGATGTAATTGCTCGCCATGGACATGCACAAGACAAGGCAAGTGCAGTTGTGGTGGTTTGATGTTCAGTCATTGAGTCTGTGTATGTTGTTGTTCAAATGTGCACACTTGGCATTGGTACAGTTCTGCTTCAGCTCATGGCTATTCACTCAAGAACTTTTAGATTTTCTAATGTGAAATTTTCATTATGTTGGTGCTATTTGTAGTTTTGTACTCGTGGTTTATATCTTGTTATATGATTGATTAGCATACTGTTTATACGTTTTATATGCTTTGTTTTTCTGTAGTTTGTGCACAATTTTTAATATGAATTTCAGTGTCCACTGTGGTAAGATGGTCTGTACTTTCTCTATAAATCTGTTCATTTCAGAACTCACATGCTGTTGTTCTGTTTCGATTTCCCTGGGAGATGTTTTATAAACTAACGAATATTTAGTTATTCATGGATATCAGCTTAGTTTCCAGGTCTGTGTAATCAGTTTTCATTAAGAAAACAAAACAGCTAACCATTTGTCACTGCTATTATTTCACTGGCAATGTAGTGAAGTAACTGTCTGTTCTGTGTCGTGTCAGTCATTGAACCATCAACTCAACTGTAACTGATTGTACAGGTGGTTCACTCCAAGTTCCAGGACCTGGTTCCAAAGCGTATTGAGCTGGATGACCCAGAGCTGGAGCGACCTGATGAAGATAAGATCAAAGAGGTAATTCATTGACTATATGGCGCTACATGTGGCACTGTCAGTGACATATTATACAGTGTTAATCAATGTAGCAGGCTGACTTGCATATGAGAATCATAGCAACAGGAAAGTACAGCACTAAGCATGCTGAGACATAAAAGGTGACAGCATAAGCAGTGGTTGCTTTAGGTTCTGGAATCTCCTTTATTGAAATCCCCAATGTGTAATGCTTAAAAAATTAACCCATTAAGACAACATGTTGATATCCAGGCTTAAATGAAATCACATATGTTGACTAGCTGTGGCTCTTGGGAATGGAATGAATGTAACTGGTTCAAATAGACAAATGGGATCCATAACACAGGGCTGGGACTCTGCCCAATCCATTAATTATTGGCATCACTTTAACTCGTATATTCTGTGTCCCAAAATGAGTTACCTTGCTAAATTTAGTGGCTCGGTGTGAAACAGCATACAGGCCATCTGCAGACAGTTAAATAAACAGAATTTGACAAATGTATATTAGGCAGCACTAGCTGGCAGCCTTTGTTGTTTTTAAGACTCTGGGAGGTCTGCTGCCTTCACCATGGTGATTGTTAAACATCCTCTGTGGAAGTGGTGATTGTGATGTGTCTGTTGTTGTCGTGGTCTGTGAAGCTGGTGTGATTGTGTTGTAGATCACGGAGAGTACAAAGACAGCTCTGGAGAAGCTTGTTCAGACCAAGATCTCAGCAGCGATGCCAGTCCGAGCAGCAGAGAAACAGGCTCCGTCACACTTTGTCATGTAAACACATCTTCTCTCAGCCTTGTAGCAGATGACTGATTAGTGTTTAGTGTGACTATGTTAGAAGATTTGTGAATACATATTTATGTCCAGGCTTAAATGATTTGTGAATACAGATGTTACTGTGTGTGTATAGCACACTCAGTGTGAACATCTGTTGATGAATTGTATGTGGTTACTACCATATCGGCTACAGTAAAACATTGTTATAATTGACCTAGAGGGACCATCAAAAAGCGTCCATTATGTCTGAAGTCCGTTGTAACCAAATCCTTGTGTAATACACAACAACAGAACCTGAAGTTATTCACACTGCGAATGTAGACCCCTGATGATGTGGCTTCATCAACCTTGCCTGCACACACGGGTCCTTTAGGTCACCGGACTTCAGCGTGGTCACTCTTCTGTCAAACCATCGGTCTCTTCATCTTCCAACTTTCACCAATACAACTGACAGTCTTGTTGACAGAGGAATGTGGCTGTGAATTCATTGTGTCCTCTACTACATGTTCCTGTGATTCTGTAGGTACACACCACAGCAGCAGAGTGTTGCGTTCAACTCCGGAGCTAAACAGCGTACAATTCACATGTTTGAGGTTCAGAAAGACCCAATGGAGCCACCGCGCTTCCGGTGAGTTATACCTACCATGTTGTTGTGTAAGCTGTGTCAACTTTGTTTACAAACTGATTGGTAACTTATTGTGCCGTGATAAAACAAGAAGCCAAGCTGTCGCTAGGATAGCTGACTGTACTGCCTCACAGCACCTTCGGGGGTCACGTGACACATTCGGTCAAGTGACCATCTAATAGCCCATATGCCATTTCCTATTGGTAGTCCTTTGGAACCAAGCCTCTATCTCTAACGGATTCCGAGATATTCAACGTCGAATGTAGCGCAATGGTTGACATGACCTTGATACGATCTCTAAACGAAGGTCAAGGTCATTCATTTTGGTACCAATCGATTTCTCATATACGACTTCATGGGCTGCCAATAGTAGGCTACCTCGTGCTCTGGGATGCACCGTTTAGCTACAATACATTCCGTACAGACGGCGACGGACGCAGCACTGTACCAATAGCACGACTGTTAGTACGGTCGGCTAGTGAAAACTGCAAATGTCTCCACCGAGCTGTTAGCAGTCTTTTGATGTGACATGTTGGCATTAACTGCAGAAAAGCTGTCATGGTTTATGTTGAATTCAGTTCATTGAGCTTTTAAATAGTGACATTCTTTGTATTTATGATACAGTAGCAGTGGAAGTGTTTGCTGGTTCAGTTGAATTACCATTTTATACTGTTTGTAGTTATTTTTTATGCTGTTTGAATTTAATTAAATGTTTAAATTTAATAGGACATGTCCCATTTGTGGACTTTTGAATTACATATACTTTTAACTGCAAGTTTTTAGAATTTAAATGGTGATTAAATAAAATTGTAACACAGTATGACAACATTTTAGTGTATGGGCCTCAATGAAATATGGACTAGCTGAGATTTCATGAATGGAGTGTGCAGGACATTGTATATGAAGTGTATGTGACGTGATGTAGTTGTCTGTAGTTTGAATGTAGATTGACTGAAGAGTGTTTGAAGTGTGTTCAGTAGAAATGATGCTGTTGTTGCCAATTTGTATTGTTGTGTATATAACATGATGACTGATGTATTGAGTGGTTCTGTAGGACAAACAAGAAGATTCCCAAAGGTCCGCCATCTCCGCCAGCACCTGTGATGCATTCACCCAACCGCAAAGTGACTGTGAAGGAACAGCAGGAGTGGAAGATACCACCGTGCATTTCCAACTGGAAAAACGCCAAGGTTACTAAACCTTCAGCAATAGTTGATGATACACACAGTAGCAACTGGTTATGTTTATGTTTTTGTGTAGACACTTGTATAATTCATAATAATTACATTATTTCATGATATCATCCAGGCTACTTAAAAGCAAAGAGTAACTAAGTGTTAGTTTTAAATGTGTTTTAAAATAGGTTTTTGTGTATCCAGTTTATCTGTGATAAAGTGCTGGTGACAGGGTTACACTATTCCGCTGGACAAGCGTCTCGCTGCCGATGGTCGTGGCCTGCAGTCTGTACACATCAACGAGAACTTTGCGAAACTTGCCGAAGCTTTGTACATTGCTGACAGAAAAGTAAGTATTATCACACAATTAACAAGGAGAGATTTTATAAACATTGTTTACTAGTGTTGCTTACATGGTCTGTAGTGGCGAGGCAGATCAGATTGGCTGTTGACACAGTCTGAAGCTACTAATGCTAGATTTAATTGCTTGAACCGCGATATAAACGATCTACCGTACTTTACTTTACTTTACACTACAACTTAGTGATCCAGTTAGCTCAGGAGCCATTATTGATTATTGAACACATGATTGATGTTTTAACATAAATGTCATCAACAACGTCACGGACATGATCTGAAGCCGTACGTAGTGTTACATACTGACTGCCCAGGGCCCATATGACTTGATGCCTGTATAAACAGTGAGCTGGAAGTTCTTGACCTTTCAAGGGGCGTTGTTGAGGAGCACATGGCGTGTCCGAGTGATTGTATTTTTGTTTGACAGTCAAGTCAAATGGCTTGTTATGAGTGCATCTTCAACATTGCACAACATTTGAATCCTTAATCTTGCACATAATTAGGCTTAGCATTATTTTGTAATGTCAGAATTGTTATTTCCGTGTTTTCTATTATTTAAAAGCAAGAATTAATATTTTCTGTTATAACTATTATAGCCACCCATGTTGGTCAAGTAATTCAAAGTAGACTGCTACGTCCATCTGTGACAAACAACACAAGTTAAACAGTGAACATTCAGAGATACATGTTGCATTACTGCTGTAGTAGTAGGGTTCACTTTACCCTCAGAATCATTATGTATTATGAACACTTGTGCCCAAAATGGCGTCAAACTTAAGTGTATGCTTCAAAATTTCTACAGTAAAATTACTAAACTAGTATGTTTATAGTCAGTCATGTGCAGTCTTGTTCTGAAATGCCTTTAACTGCTGATATACATCAGCTTGGCAGATTGATGGTTCAGTGTAGTTGAACTTGTGTGTCTGTGCACGTGAAAGGCTCGTGAAGCGGTAGAAATGAGAGCACAGATAGAGAAGAAACTAGCACAGAAGGAGAAGGAGAAACGTGAAGAGAACCTTCGACAGCTGGCACAGAAAGCTCGAGAGGAGCGAGCTGGCATTCGCCGAGTTGAAGGTTGACAATGTTGAATTACTTGTTGAACTTGAGAACACACTGACAGTGAAAAGTTAACCCCTGTCAGTGTTGATGGCAAGACTGTAGTGGAGAATACCAACTGTCACCAGTGATCTGGTGTTGTAGTTTCTGGCAGCTTTTGTACACTGTAATACATGCTCTGAAGTGTTTGAAAGTATTTGCACTATTATCCAGCAGGACCCCCCCCCCCCTGAATGAAACAATTGATGTGGCTCGGAGTTGTCCAGTGGATGAGTATCACCCTGCATGTCTTTCTTACAGAATCTCAGTCTCAGTACTGTTCTGAAATCTCGAGAAAATCATCTGTTGTTCACTGTGGCTGGTTTCAGATAGACAGACCATCGCATTAATCAAAACTTGATGGATGTTGAATTTTATTTGAAATATTTCAAACCCCCGTGAATACATAGTCTTGCATAATGTAGCATTATCAGCCAAAAGAAATTCTTGATAAATATGAAATAATAAGTGACATGACATTGACCTTCAGTGATTTTCAAGGTATGCTTCCCAACAAAAGAAAACATTGAATGCTACAAAAAATCAAAATCATCTGTTTGTGAACTATAAGTCATGGCAGCGTTTTGTCTTGTTTTCTGTTGGTCCAAGTGTTGAGGACGGTGTCAAAGTGACGATACATTGTATCTGGTGTTTGCAGACAAGGATGAAGAGGTGCAGGAGAGAGATGAGTTCAGGAAGGACAGAGCCAAGGAGAGACAGCGAGAACGCAACATTGCCAGAGCCGCTCCTGATAAAAGGTCAGCAGATGAGCACTTGGTTTGCCTGGTGTGCATGTGTGTGTGTTAGGTTAAGGTTAAGGTTAGACCATGTAGCTCTTTGTGTACACACCTCAGAGGTACAGGACATATGGGATCACAGACTGCTACTCAGCACAGGTGAACGTGTTTCACCTAACCTCAGCCAGTAAGGCTGGTACTCGATTTACCTACCCTGGAGGATGGAAGGCTGAGTTGACCTAGGTGGCTGGTTGCATACCGAGACGGTTTACCCACAATCTACAGAGCAGATGATCACCCATCCGAGTATTAACCAGGCCCGATGTAGAGTAGTTGAGTTAAGTTGAGCAAGGTCTAACACCCACTCGACACAGTTTACGTCATTTTGGAGACAGTGTAGATTAACTATATTGATGGAGACAAAATGCTTTACCGCGAAGCCAGGCCACCACCTCTGTGTGTGTGACATAGTATTGGTGTTTATCATATTTCTTAGTGCATCGTGGCTGAACCGATTATTTCATTATTTCACCAGCATTTTCTGTCAGAGTCATTTAGTCAACTGATGTCAGCTGATGAGTGGTTTGGCCGTTGTGTGTCCAGTGCCGTGTGGTGTAGCTGGTCTGGTGGTGTGGTACAGAAATCGTCTACAGAAGGAGCGTGACCGTGATGTCAGTGAGAAGATTGCACTGGGTTTGCCCAACACCGGCGCCGCCAGGGACGATGTACAGTTTGATCAGAGACTGTTCAACCAGTCGCGGGTCAGTGATTCACCATGTGTCAGAGTACGAGTCAGTAATTATATCTATTTGTACTCAAAGCTCAAAAATGTGTTTTTTTGTGTTATTTGATGCTGTAATTGTATAATAATAACAGTAAACACATCTCTATCTTACCACACATACGACAGCTTGAGAGACAGTTGATTGAGTGATTGATGTGGCTGGGTACAAAATGTCAAATGTTAGAGGTCGGCTGAAGAATCCCTCCTGACTGCCAGTATGTCTGCCCTAAACCTAGAAGTCTTCGGAAACTCAGGGAAATCAAAATTTACTCAGAGTGATGTTATCACAAATGGTGACTGTGTTAGAGTATAGCATGTGCTGTTTGTCAACGTTTTTGACAACATTCTTAGCCCCTGTCAGCTCACACAGCCCACGCTGTGGTGTGCAGGGCATGGACTCTGGCTTCGCTGGCGGTGATGATGAAGTGTATAATGTCTATGACAAACCATGGAGACAAGATAAAGACCTCGCAGGCAACTTGTATCGACCGTCAAAGAACATTGAGAAGGATGTGTACGGTGACGATCTTGACAAGCTGATAAAAGCCAACAGGTCGGTTTGTGTCTTAATGATTGTAATTACTTTTTTGTTCATTTAATAATTTGAAACTGTAAACATAACTCAAGGACTTAGACAGCACAGCTGTGCACGTGTAGTGTCATGTCAAAGTGTTGTATTTGTCTGTCTTTAAACTGACAGTTTTACAGTTTGTGCCGTTTATTTTAGCACTTTCAAAGTTAGCAGTCAGTTTCTTGTTTTGATTGCTGACATTGAGAATGAATAGTAGTTACATTTGTTCCTTTGGGCTTGCGAGCTCGTGTTCACCATATTTACAAGAACAAAAACTCTCTCTGCGTGTCATAATTTGTTATCACTCTTCAAGACGTAGAAAATAACAATAAATTCCAACGTGCAGTTGCATCTCATTCACCATCAGCAGTTATTTCAGGCTTGCAGAAGAAGTCCTTTCAGATACTATAATGTTCCTATGGCTGAAACCTCGTGTAAGTTTTAACATTGTTACTGTTATATTGATCTTACAGCGTACTGTTGGTGATGGGACACTTCTCGTGATATTGTAAATATGAGTAACTAACTTCTGATGAACAGGAGTTCACGAGCCCAAAGGAACACAGCATTAATTTTGTTTTCTGTTTATCGTGTGAAAGCTGTAAACTGAACATAACATGAAGTGTCAGTCTTACAATATGTGTGCCTTGCATTTCATTGCATTGCATTGTGTGCTGACTGATTTTATCGTTTTCATGCTGAAATTCATTGCTCCAGTTCGTCATTTCACTAAATCAAACTTTGATTTTAGTCATCTTTTGAATGAGAACAGCAGAATTTTTGAAAGACTAGAATTAACGTTAGCTCTTACATTGTTTATTGATCATCAGCAAGTTACATATTATTTATTATTATTATGTTGAATGTGTCTGAATGGATACGTTGCTGTTGCAGATTTGTTCCTGACAAGGAGTTTTCTGGTACTGATCGCAGCGCCGGCCGTCGTGAAGGTCCCGTCCAGTTTGAGAAGGATGAAGAAGAGGACATTTTTGGTTTGACCAAGTTCTTGACTGCCGCGAAGAAGGGTCAGAAGCGTCCTGGCGTTGACGATGTTGCGAGTTCATCATCGAAGGAACATGACCGCAAGAAAAGTCGACGAGACTAAATGACTGAGACTGAATAAATTTGTGTCATCTCTCATGCGTATGTTGATGAATACTGCTTTGAGTGATGAGCATGGAGTGATGAGTTGCTGGCTGCTACTGGTCCGGCAGCGGAGTATGTGTAAATGTACCTGTACAGTGCAGCTGAAGCCGAGCTCAAGAACTAGTCCTATGAGCTGGGCAGTATATAGTGCATGTCAGTGAGCTGGCTATGGGCAGTTCTGCATTATCTACCAGCATCACTGTGTGACAGTAGTAGAAGTGTACCTGTGTACATAAATACAACAGAACGGCTTTCTGTTACCAGACATCTTTGTTGACATCCATAGAAATAGACACAAATTGGCCCGGGGAAGAATCTCCCCTGACCTCACGATATCTTCCGCCTCCTGACACATTTTCTGCACTGTGAATACTCCAAAATGTGTTCGTCGCCATGGCTCCAAACCCCGCTGTGGTAGACCCCCTAGCTGCTGGGGAGTGGTAGAAGCCAACCCACCCATTGTCTCGCCTCTCATTTGAGCTCTTCGGGCTGCACACCGCGGTCCTTCAGGCCTCACAGGCTGCAGCTTTGGGCAAATGATTCCTGCTCGTTGGGGGTTTCAACACCTATTTTGGTGATATTACAACGTCTTCTCTATCATCTATAATGTGTGTACATGTATTAACCGTCAACAGCAGAGACTGCCTCCATAGTGTTGAGTCAGCAAGCCACACTCATTACTTGATTGTTTGTACAGTTGAATACTGTCAGAAGTTTTCGGTATAAAGAATTGCTAAATTAGTGTCTCATTTCAGGAGATAACACTGTGTCATAGACATTATAACTGTAGATTTTTATGAGGAAGTATCTATTGAAATGTAGTAATCAGACCCATTATAAGACCTTCCTGAAACAGTTTTTGTCTGCAGTACCATGAGGCATTGTCGGTTTGCTGTCACTGTCTAAATTGCTACAGGCCAACGGTTTTGGAGTGGAGGACATTGAGGTATGATAGTCTGTCAGGCGATACCCAAAAATATTTGCACGAATGGTGCAATTTAATTAAGACGGTACTAAACCCCCTCCTCCCCATCACCATGGTGTTGCCCCTAGAGTTCGCTGTGCATGTTTGTGTGAATTATGGTTTTATGATGATTGTCTGTTATTTGTACTAATTAATACGTTCTCTTGTGCTGTGATTTATGCACCTGTCAACAGAGTGGAATACTTATGGAATGGTAAACTATTCACTGTCACTGTTTAGTTCTCTGGCTTCTCTTTTTCTGTACTCTTATATCCATTCTGCACTTTTTACCAAATACAAAATACATTACCGACTGCAGCAAATATTATCATTGTTATCACAAACCAGTTTGATTTGAATGTTGTATGGCCGTCATGCAACCGAGCATTAAATGTAAGAGCATTTCTACAGCACGCTAACAGAGGCACTGTCCCACAGTACAAACTGAGTGATTTCTGAAAGGATGTCTATTATCATCACAGGTGTAAGACACCGAGCCTACTGATCACTTGGCTGATAAACTGAACTGCAGCCAAGAACAATACAAAAGCACCAACAAAATACCAACATATGCACAAACTAAGGCAAATGAGACCAAGATGATTCAGCAGGCTTGCTTGCCACTCGACAATTAGTAGCGATATGTCAGTTTGGAGATGATCTTTCCAGTTAGTCTCCTGACTAGTGCAAAATACCCAAAACTGAACATAATTACAACCAAGAACAACACAGCAGTCCAGCTATCACTGACAACTCTGCCCAACACTTGCAGAAGCATCTCAGTTTATCTACAAACTGAAGGTTCTGCACCAATTTGTATACAGATCTCTATTGTCTCAGTTGTCTGTATTATGGCATAGTAGCATGTGATCATAACCAGGCTTGGACGGACTAAAAATTTGGCATTTTTGAGCCTGTTTGGCCTTAAACCACTAACTCTAGTTGGCAACAACGATGACAATATGTTGACCTTTCATGCAATTTGCAAAAATGCTCAGTGGACAGGCAGCAGGCTCACTGTGGCAGAAACACTAGGGATGACGTCATTCTTCTAATAATAGCTTTGGCCGGTAGCACCAAGCTATAGTGTTTCGAATGCCAGTAGTAACTGTAAAGAATTGTTTCACTGAGGGCAATACCCTTCAAATTACTGCAGCATCTTTACAACTACATTGTTGAGCTCTCTGGACAACCATTTGGTGCAATAGCATCATCTCATCCTGCGCATATCACCTCATCACAGTCACCACCTTTGCTCTCACCATCTGTCACTCCCTCAACCTTTCGCTCCAGACTTAAAACTCATCTCTTTCACAAATCCATTCCTGCATACTCATCCGATAGACCGATTCCTACCGGACTGCCTTCACAGATCTTGAACCTGTTCTGAACTAAGTAGCTAAGTAAGCGTTATGTTTTAGTTTCGTGTGCTAGATTAAGCTGATCACACTCCGCTTTTGTAGTTTTGAGTCTATCATATCATGTGATGTAATAATATCACACCATAATGGACAGACAGTTTATTAGCGAGTGTTAACACACGTTTATGTATGTACACTAAAATACATACATGGAGTTAAAACAGTAAAAAACAAGCATTACCGTGCCGAGAAGAGCTGAAGTACAGTAAAAACTGCAAGAACCATGCAAGGAAACTACAGTACTAACATATGCAGTATGCACAGACTAAACCACATGATACTAAGGCCTGGTTCGAGTTTTTTTACGCCATCCAGCCAGGAAACGGATTGGGCCTATTCTACAGATCCCAGGGCACACAAACGGCTGACCTTTTCCAGACACAACAATTTTGTTACTTTTTACCCGCGCGACGCTATGCTAGCGCGGGTTATAGCGATCGCAACGTGTCTGTCTGTCCGTCCGTCTGTCACGCGCCGGTATTGTGTCAAAACGAAGAAAGCTAGCTGCATGATTTCTTCACCATCTGGTAGCCCCAAGACTAGGTTTTCTGACGCCAAATTTCATCACCAAATTATAAGGGGTTCCCCACGAACGGGGGCCTCAAACAAGGGTCGGTCGGAAAAATTCAGCGATTTTCTACCTTTAACAGTCAATATCTCGAAAACGGTAGCAGATACGGCCAAAGTTACTATTAGTCACTAATAGGATGTCGTACATGGGCTTTCGATTGACACCAAGATCGATGACCTTGGATGACCTTGAGCTGCTGTAAGGTCAAATTTTGTCGGAATTTTGCGCGATTTGTCGACTTTGGGAGGCAACCACGTTTAAACGAATGAAGATAGACCGGTAATGTCAGCGACGCAATTGCAGCCCATTAAATGCACTTTTCAGCGGTGTATAGATTACGTCCATATCTAATGGCGTTCCGCCGCTAGGGGTCTCAAAGAAGGGTAGTGTGAAAATTCAGCGACTTTCCGCCTTCAAGCGTCAATATCTCGAAAACGGTAGCAGATACGGCCAAAGTTACTATTAGTGACTAATAGGAAGTCATACATGGGCTTTCGATTGACATCAAGATCGATGAC
>Ga0056114_1000378_pt1 | contig 14885 bp, 13 predicted proteins | sample WorMetHERISLAND1_FD_77005 | JGI IMG/M metagenome (GOLD analysis project Ga0056114, IMG submission 77005) | Marine gutless worms symbiont microbial communities from Max Planck institute for Marine Microbiology, Germany - Olavius loisae HERON... ...
GCCAGATCAAGGCCGATGGTGGTAACTTGCATGGCGGATGGCTCCTCTTGCTCGTGGTCCTTGATGGAATCCACACTTTGGCACATTGCGATGCCGGGAGCGGGAGCCATCCACTCCATCTGCCTTGGTGCCGACCGGCCCGCCGGCCTCAATCTCCTCAGGGGTTGCGTCGCGCACGGTCAGGATCTCGAGCTTGAAAATGACGATCCGGCCGCACAGCGGGTTGTTGCCGTCGACGGTCAACGTCTTGTCATCCATCCTGGTGACGAGAAAGCTGCGGGCTTCGCCTTTCTCGTTCTCCATGACGATGGAGGTGCCGACCTCACGATATTCCTCGGGGACGTTCTCGATTGCGTCGGTGAACACCAGGGATTCGTCCCGGGGGCCGTAGATTTGATTACAGTCGATCGGCGTTTCGATGACGTCGCCGGCGGTCTTGCCGGCCAGATCACTGATGACGATGGGGGCCAGCATGTCGTTGGCGCCGTGCACGTAACCGATCGGGTAGTCGACCGTGACCAGGACCTCGCCCGATTTCTGGTCGACGACCGTGTACGTCATCTCAACATACTTTCCGTCCTGGATCGTGTCACTCATACCAAATCCGCATCCAGTGATCAGAAGATCGACGCCCCGAAAATCTTGACCTCGTCCTCTTCGTAGCCAAGGACCAGCCGCCCCAGCCACTCGCCGTCCTTCTTGGTGCTCCGCGTGCGATAGAGCACCGTTACGTGTTCGCCGCGGCGGATCGTACCCAGGAACTCAACCGATTCGGCGAGATTTCTCGTCAGTTCGCTATTGGCGAACTGATTGCCCACTTCGACTTCGTTCAACCCTCTGATCAGGCTGTAGGAGAAATGCCGGACGAATTCGCCATACTTGCCGTCGTTGGAGGCCTTGATGAGGTGGCTCCACAACGGGTTGGCGATTTCGAGAATCTCGTCGTCGGTGAGTTCGATAATGTTCATTTGCACGTCTCTGTGGCGCCAGGCGCCCGGTATTGTCGAGCATAAAAAAAGACCAACATTGGATGTGTTGATCCTTTTTTATGCCCGAACAGGAGTTCGAGGTGAACTCCTGTTCGGATTTAGTTTATTCGTCCTCACCGACCAGGTGATAACAGGGCGCTTTCTCCATGGTGTATTCACCGGTCTCCGGGTCCCGGCGCGATACGGTCAGTACGTGCCAGTTCTCGTCGTCCAGTTTCATGGCGTCGCCCCGGTAGTAGTACCCGGGCCAGCGGGTTTCCTTGCGGAAGAGCGTGTGCTGCATGACCGCTTCCGAGGTCCGGTGGCGGTGTTTCAGCTCCCAGGCCCGCAGCAGTTCGTGCAGGTCGGCGGCCGCGATCTTCTCGAGATCCTCTTCCATGGCCTTCATTTTCTTGAGGCCGATGTTCAAGAGTTTATCGTTGGTCATGTAGTTGACGGTCACCCCGCCGCAATACTCGTCCATCATCTTTTGCAGACGGTCGAGGCCCTGCCTCGGGTTGATGTAGTTCGGGTTGACGTCACCGGCGACGATTTCGTTGCGGTACGTCGTGTAGTGCTCCATCGGCTTGAAGATCTCTTCCTTACGGTCGTTGATCTGTTTTTCGGTGACCCGGATGCCTTCCGCCTTGCCGTCGTCGATGTAGGCGCAGGCGGCCTTGGCGGCGAGGCGCCCTTCGGTGAAGGAGCCCGACGAGAAGGCGTGCGGTGTGCCGCCGACGGCGTCACCGGCACCGAACAGGCCTTCGACCGAGGTCATGCGGTTGTAGCCCCAGAAGTATTCCGGCGGCGAGACGTCCTCGGGGCCCGAGCACCAGGCGCCGCAACCGGTGGCGTGGGAGCCCATGACGTAGGGCTCCGACGTGGTCAGTTCCGGGTTCTCGTACTTGGGATCGACGTCGGTGGCGGCCCACAGAACGGCTTGACCGACGGTCATGCCGAGGAAGTTGTGCCAGCCGATCTCTTCCAGATGCGGGTCCTGGAAGGCCTCCATCGTCACCATGTGAATCGGCCCACGGCCGGCGTTGACCTCGTTGATCAGCGCGTGGTTGCGCAGGCAGGTCGGGATCGGCCGGTGGGTCAGGTGCGAGACCTCCGGATCCAGGTATTCCTTACCGACCATTTTCTGGAGGTCGGGGAACCATTTGGACTCGTACTCTTCGCCATAGGCGTTCTGGGTATAGGTCTTCAGGTGCAGGAAGTAGGCACCGACCGGGCCGTAACCGTCCTTGAAGCGCGCCAGAACGATTTTGTTCTCCATCTGGGTCATCTTGGCACCGGCACCGATCAGGAGCCCGTAGGCCGAGCCCGACGACCACGGCGCGTACCAGACACGGCCGGCGCCTTCACCGACGGAGCGCGGCTTGTAGATGTTCGAGGCACCACCGGCGCCGACGACGACGGTCTTCGACTTGAAGACGTGGTAGTCACCGGTCCGGACGTTGAAGCCGACGGCACCGGCAACCCGGTTCTCCTTGGCTTCGTCCATCAAGAGGTGGGTCAGGCAGATCCGGTTGTAGACCTTGTCGGCCGACTTCTTCGCCGCCTCGGCGACGATCGGCTTGTAGGATTCACCGTGGATCATGATCTGCCAGCGCCCTTCGCGCTGGTAGGTGCCCTTCTTGGCATCCCGCATCAAAGGCAGGCCCCACTCCTCAAATTGGTGAACGGTCGAGTCCACGTGCCGGGCCATGTCGAACAGCAGGTCCTCGCGGACCATGCCCATCAGGTCGATGCGCGCGTAGCGCACATGGTCTTCCGGATTGTTCTCACCGAACCGGGTGCCCATGTAGCAGTTGATCGCGTAGAGGCCCTGGGCGACGGCGCCGGAGCGGTCGATATTGGCCTTTTCGGCGATGACGATTTTCTTGTCCTGGCCCCAGAACCGGGCTTCCCAGGCGGCACCGGTGCCACCGAGGCCCGCGCCGGCGACTAGAATGTCGATGTTGTCTTCGACGACAGTTTTGTAAGCCATTAGTATGCCACCCCTTTCTTCATCTTGAGGCCGTTCGACTCCAGGGTGTGCAAACCGCCATCATCAAAACGGATGTATTTCGGCTCGTTGTACAGCAGCTGGCTGTCGCGCATCTCTTGGCTGGGCGCCGGAACGCTCCTCAGCTGCGGGATGTCCTTGCCCCAGGGTTTGGTGGTGATCGGTGCCAACAGGTTCAGGTCCTTTTTGCCGTTGCGGAACTTGATCCGCCAGGCAATGACACCCTTCTCCTCGTCGCGCTCCACGCGGACCGAGTGGCCGAGCGGCGCGAAGTCCGCATATCCGCGCACGTCGATCGCATGTTGCGGGCAGGCCTTCACGCAGGAATAGCACTCCCAGCACATGCTGGGCTCGATGTTGTAGGCACGGCGATAGGTCTTATCGATGTGCATGATGTCGGAGGGACAGATGTCGACGCAGTGTCCGCAGCCGTCGCAGCGTGTCATATAGACGAAAGTAGGCATAATTCCGTTTCCCTCTGTACTCGTGAGGATTGGCGTTCGTTGGATCAGTAGTGGCGGGGCTGTTCGCGCTTGATGCCGAGGCCCATGTTGGGCGGGTTGGTGCCCATGTATTCCGGGATATCGGGATAGCGTTTCTGCACTTCGGGGTCCGTCAGGTCCCCCAGCTCGGGCATGTTTTCCTTGGACCCGTCCGCCTTGATGATGCGCTTCTGGTAGGCAGCCGCCGGCTTGAAGAACATGTGGGCGAACTTCGACCACAGGACGCTGCCGAACAGAACCGTGCTGGCGATGATGAAGAGCGCTAGGAAAATGGTCGTCCAGATGCCGGCGCCGTTGGCCTGCAGGGCGGACCAGATCAACCCGAAGGTCGCAGTGCCCAGGAGCGAAAGGATGAACATATCGGCGCGAACGATGCGGTTCCACGGGTTGCCCTCGGCCGCGACGTCGACGCGGATGAAGAACCAGAACCAATAACCGCCGACGCAGACCATGGCCGCGCCCAGGTGCCAGAGAAGCGGCAAGATGGCGGGGGCCGCGGCACTGCCGGGATAGGCGAACACCAGGATGGCGGTCATCGCCACGAAGATGACGAAGCCGTACATGGTCAGCAAGTGCGACATGCGGCGACGCGGATTGCAGAATTCGGCGGACGTCAAAACGTCGGCCGCAACGGTCTGAACGGCGATCGACATTTTTTCGCCGCCGCCGAGTTCACGCTTTCTATTTTTTTCGGCCTTTTTCGCGTTCTCGAAAAAGTACTTGGCGCTTTTCTTGTGAATCACGTCGATCAGCGTGCCGCCAACGACGAAGACGACCATGAGGACGACGTACAATCGAATGACGGACGAAGGGATGATTGTCGCAAGTTCTGCAAAGGGATTAATGGAGAGCATTTGTACCTGCCGAGGTATGTTGTCAGAAGGCTCGGTTACGTTGGGGAGAGAACATATTCGCTTTTTGCTATATTTGACAAGTGAGAGTTTGCGATCGGCACAATTAGACGTTTTTCCGCCCCCCGGAGAGGCCGCGGAAACGCTAACGTCTAGACTGATTTCGTCCCTCCAATCCGACCATTTAATTAGGCCGATTCGGATCAGCGCGATAGCACCAAAACCGCCGATTCTACGGCGCCAAAAGCGTCTCTCTTGTTCCATGCCGTGGCGGATTCACGTCGAACAGTCGCTCTTTAGCCGCCGTTTCTTGACTCGATCTTGGAGATCTTCTCGTCGAGCCGCTTCTTGTCACCGCCAAGAACCTGGGCCCAGCGGTATCCCTCGATCGCCTCTGGCCAGTGGGCCGGTTTCGGGCTCGCCGCGAACAGGTCGGCATCGAGTTCCCGTATCTCCGGGTGGGTCGGGTCACGGGCCAGCAGTTTGGGCCGGCTCGTGAACGCATGATCGAGAAAACCGGTGTTCCCCGTCGTCCGGATCGTCTCGAGTTCGGCCCGCAAATGGTTGAGCGTTTCGGGAACCACGGCGGCGTCGAACAACTCCATGACCCGCGCATTGTGCCGGGCCGCCTCGTCGAAGGGGTCGATCGCTGTCGCCGTCGCCAGGGCCGGTGCGCGGCCGAAGTGGATCAAAAGAGATCCTTGCCAAAGTCGATAACACTCTGAACAACGTTTCCAACGGGCTTGATGACGTTCTTGTTGACGTTATCGGTAAAGCGCCCCCCTTCATCGATCACGGAGTCGCCGCCGCGCCGGGCGAAATCTCTGGCGTCATCTATAATACGCTGGACGTTTCTTTGCGCGCGTCCCCCTTGGCGGGCCGCTTCCGCCTCGACGCGGCCGACGGTCTGCCGAACGGCCTGCCAACCGTTGAGGATTTCCGGAACCGTTGGTACGTCGGGGAGTCGGAGGTTCCAATTCGAGGGGAGGAAACCGTTCGCCTTGAGCCACCGGATTGCGCGTTCGATCTCGGCGCGGGCGCCCTGAAATACGTGGTCGGCCGTGCGGCCGATGTCTTCGAGTTGATCCTGTGCACCGGTGATGATCTGGTTGTAGTTGTCGGCCATGGCACGCATCTGGCGATCGGCCTCTTCGATTGCGCCCAAGGTCACGTCTTTCAAATCCGGCAGGCTGAGACGGTAGTTGGTGGGCAGCAAACCTTCGTCCATCAGGCGGTCGAATTCGTCGTGCAGGTCTTCCCAGGCGTCGGTCACGGCATCGGCAACATCTTGTGTCGGTTTGCCGCGAATGAAGTCTTCGGCCCGGCGCAAGACGTTGTGCCTCAAGCGGTCAAGGGCGGCCTGGGTATCGGCTGCAGAGATCTCAAGATCGATATCAAAGTCGAGGGGAAGCTGTCCTTTCAGTTTCAGGCCGTCGATCAAATCCTTTAGACCGTCCCGACCGTGCCTGACGGCATCTTCGATGTCCTCACCGACTCGAACGATTCCTTCACCAATATCCTGACCCACCGCGCCGGCGGCGGCGATCTGCCGCTCGACCCTGTCCTGGGTGTCCCGCAGGTCGTCAAGTGCCGCATCGACTTTTTGGCGCGCCTCTCGTTCGAGATCCCTCAGGGATTGGCTTGGATCGGCCACGGCGTCGAGCCAGCGGCCGGCCTCGGCCTCCATGTCGGCGATTTCGCCGTTGATCCTGTTCTCCAGATCGCGCAGTCCCTCCCGGGGATTACGGGCGAGGTCGATCAGGTTTTGCAGGTCCTGCCTCAGGTCGTTGATCTTCTTCAGATAGCGGTCCCGCCAGGCCTCGAGCTGGGCCTTGGGGTCGGTCAACAGGCGGCCGACCGAACATTTTTTAGGGTCCTCGATGCACTCGCGCGTCGGACGGCCCAACGCATAATCACCCCACTGGCGCAAGAGCCCGTTCGCCACGCAGCCGCCCACAGCCTGCGCATCGGCACCATGAGCTATCAGGCAATTGTCGAGGAGTTGCACCTGCGCCGGTCCGAAAACGTCGACCGGTTGCTGACCAGGGGGAAGTTGAATGGTCCCTTCTTCACGCGCCAAAGCCAAAGACCCTGAGCTGACGGTCAGGATGAACACCGCCAAGGCGAGCGTTGAAACGCGCATCACGAAACTCCTCCCCAACGCCATGATACAACGCCGACCCGGATTCCCTAAGCCCCTGTTTTGGCGATTGCCGGATTCCGTGTATCATCCTACCACCTGAGGGAGGCTCCGATGGGAGGATGGTGGGTCCGCCGATACCAGCGCCGTTCGATGGCGGCCCTGGCCTTATCGCTCTGTCTCGTGGCCGCCTTGCCGGCGGAACTCCCGGCTCAATCCAATGCCGACACGCAAGCCCTGTTCCGGGACTGCTACGTCCAACACCGGGGCAACGACAAAGCCATCGGCGACTGTCTGGCGGATGGCTTGGCGCAACCGCAACAATTCGACACCGGCCCGACGGTGCGCGTGCCCTCGGTCATCGGCTATATGAGCTCGTCGGCCCTGGTGCGTCTGACAGATGCCGGACTGACCCCGCGCCTCGACCCCGGCCAAGCGACCGAGACATCCGATCCCAACAAGGAAGGGCGCGTAGCGCGCACCAACCCGCGGGGCGGTCGAGAGGTTTCCGAAGGCGCGATGGTCTTCGTCGTTCCCTACGACTATCGCCGGCCGACGCTCGACGAAAGCTTCCGCATGCCCAACGTCGTCAACCGGGGAATCGCCGATGCCATCGGCATTCTGCGCCGCCACGGTCTAAGGCCGCATATCGGCGTTCCGATCGGCGGGCAACCATATCGCAGGGGAGATCCGACGGGCTACGTCGTCGATCAGGAGCCGTCGGCGGGCACGTCGGTGAAACGCACCGACTCGGTCGTGCTGCACCCTAATATCGGGTCGCACGGCGCGGTGTTTTCGGTTGGCGAGTATCGAACGGTGCCCAGCGTGGTCGGCAAGACGGTGGAGGAAGCGGTACGCGACCTCAAGGACGCCGAATTGTGGGCTCGCATCGGACCAAACGACTCGGTCCCGACGACCGATGAACGGCGCCACGGCCGGGTCGCGGCACAGGTGCCGGCGGCCCACCAAGTCGTCGCAAAAGGTCTGATCGTCAATCTCATCCACTTCGACAAGGATGCCATGAATCCCGTCCAGGTGCCGAAACTACGCGGCATGACCGTCGAGGCTGCACGCGACCTGCTCGATAGCCGCGGTCTCGCGTTGACCATCCACACGTCCGCCGTGGTTCCGACCAGCAAATCTGAAGCCGTCGGGCGCATCGCATTGCACCATCCGCGTCCGGGCCTGTCCGCTCGCGCGGGCTCAACGGTGACCGCCTACCTCTTTCAAGCCGATGATCAGGCCGGCGATCTGGTTCAGGTGCCGTTGGTGACTGAACTGACCCCCGAGCGGGCGCAGTGGGTCCTCGAACGTTCGGCGCTTGGGTACGCCTATGGGGCCAACCCCGATAGCACTTTTCCGTCTGTGCCGATCCACGACCCCAGCCGGGACGGCACGATCGCCAGGCAAGTTCCTGAAAGCGGTACCTGGGTGGTACCGGACTCCATCGTCAGCCTGTACAAGTATGGACCCGTTCGAGAGGTCGAGTTACGGGACCTCCGGGGGTGGGAGTGGCCGACCGCGAAAGGATGGCTGGCCACTCGAAAGCTCAACTATGTCAGGGAAGAGGCCGCAGTCCCGACGACCGACAGGGCGCTACATGAGCGCGTCGCCGTCACCGATCCGCCAGCGGGTTATTCCCTGATTGCCGAGGACACCGGTCCCGAAGCGACCGTCAAGGTCAAGGTCTACAGCTGGACCGATCCGAACCGCGAAATCGTCGTGCCCGACGTCGTCGGCATGACCAAGGAACAAGCCGAGGCAAAGCTGCGCGCCTCCGGCCTGCGCAACCAGGGCTTTTCCAACAGCTTCTTCGATCAACAGGCCACCGACGACCGGACCCGCAATGGCACCGTCGCCAAACAGGAGCCCGCCCCCGGGAAAGTGACCACGGCCGGATCGCGCGTTTTCTTGACGGTCTACGCTTTGGCCCAGTACCGGCCTATGCCTGATCTCGTCGGCAAGAAGCAGGGCGAGGCGATCCGTGAACTCGCCGACTTGCAGCTGCCGTTTGAAGTCTCTTATACGCCGATTGCGGATGATGACGCGGCAGGAACGGTCGCACGAACCGTTCCCGAAGCGGGCCGCAAGACCCCCGTCGGCATGCGCCCACCAGTTCTATTGGAGGTCTATGTCAAAAAGCGGATCCGTGTCGACGAACCGATCGGCGAGGTCCCGACAGTTCAACTGACCCATCCGGAAGACGACCAAGGGCAAAATTTGGACAGTCCGGATATTGCGAATGTCCCTGAGACCGCCCCATCGACGCCAATCGGCAACCCGATCGTCAACCCGGTTCGTCGAGCAGGTAATGTCTATCTCGATCGGTTACAGATCCGCCTCGGCGAACGCGACATCTATTATGCCAGTTGGACGGGTTCGAGGGACTCGGACCGGCGCCTCAACCTGTCGCGCAATTTGGCGGCATCGCTTGGCGGAGAGGAGCCCGCGCAGGTTCGCCTGCTGTTCAGTAATAAGGTGGAAAATGTCTCGGTGCGGGCCGGTGGTGTCGCGTTCGAGGTGGAAGAGGACGGTCGGGGCGATCGCTACCGGATTGTCACCGACGCGGCGACGCTCGCATCGGCCAGCGTCGACGGTTGGGTCACCTTCGAGGTTTCGGCTCGCGACATGCAAGGCCACGCCATCGATGCCAATCCGGCCAGCAGGGCAGTCGAAGCGGGACCCGACAAATCGCACCGCGTGGCAAGTTTCGCCGCCGCCGATCTCCCCTATCCGGTCAAACCGTTTCGTCTCGTGCGGTTGTTCGGTCTTCAAGACCTGATTAGGTTCGCCCCAGGGCCGAAGCGGTATACGGCCCAAGGCGCCAACCGGCTTTTCTCGAGTTATTTTTATCCGGATAAGGTTTTTACAACGGTCAGTCCTTCATACGTGAAGCCCGACAAACTGATGTCCTACTCGTTAAATCGCGTGGACATCCCCTGTCCCGAGTTGGGACAACACGGATGTATCGTGGAAGATCAATGGCTACAGACCGTTACTAATGTAAACCCAGGTCTCGGTGGCCTATTCCGGTTCAACTACAACACCTACTGCGTGCTCTGCGAGGTCGAGGTCTACGTCACGGTGGCGTTGTTCAAGGCCCCGCCGAAGACCTTGGCCCAAGCCATCGAGAAGGCGGCCACGGCGCTCGGTTACCGACCCCTGGAAAGCTCGGCCGATGTCGCCTACTGGCATCGTTACAAGAACCGGGGGAACAAATACGAGGCCGCCGTCGGGGCGGTCATCGGCAATGCCGTTGTCGGGTTGTATTTTGATGACAATACGCCCTGGCGTATCGGTAATTGGACATATGACGGCACCCCGACGGGCTACCTCGAGGCCGTTCGGTTGGCGCGCCGGGCAGCCCAGGAAAAAGGCCAGCCTGACCCCCATCCGAACGCACCAACCACCCTCAGTTATGAGATTCTATCGCGATCGATCATCGATCACATACGCGAGAGGTTGCCAGGGCTTTCAGGTGACGGTCAGTCCACCGCTTCACCCGTGGCGACGACGCCTGACGAGACGGCCAAAGAAAAAGCCGAGCGTATATGCCTCGAAGCGGTTCAGGAAACGGATCTAGACGAAAAACGCAGCCTGATCGAACGCTGCGCGGAGGCCCGCAAGGCCGCCGGACTCTAGGGCCTGAGGGGAACGCGGTGCGATTAATTGTCCGCCTGTTCGAGGAGCGACTCGACCGGTCGGTCAGAGCAAGATGAACCCAATTCACCGTGGAATTGTCAGAGCTACTCCGATCCCCTAACCCCGACCCGCCTGAAATAATCGTGGACCACCGGGAATCCCTCGCCAACCAGCCACCGCCGCATCATGCCGTCGCCCAGCAGTTTGCCGATCACCCGGTAGCGCGAAACGGTGAGCGGGCTGAACTCGAACAGGTCCTGGGCGATGACGGCCGGCCGGGGCGCCAGGTAGGTGGAATGCCAGAAAGTGATGCGCCCGCCGTCGTTGACCAGGAACCCGACGTGGTTGTCGAGACCGACCAGGTAAAGCCCGCCACCGCGGCCCCGGATGAATGCGGCGATCCTGTGCATCGGTGCCCCGTTGGAGAAACGGCCGATGGCGTCCGAAGTCGTCAGGTTCTTGATGATGTTTTCCGAGGGCTGGCGGAGCATCCGCGTCGGCACCCGGAAACCGGCGTCCTGCAGGGTGAATACGACGAAGGAACCGCAGGCGATGGATCCTTGACCGGGCGTACGCGAGGTTCCGTTGAAGTCCCAGGGCGTTCCCAGCCAAGGCGGGAATACCCGGTCTTTCAGGGCTTCGAATACCAGAATCCGCCCGTCGGCCAGAACGGCCCGTCGCGTCCGGTCATCGGCGGCGTCGAAATACCGTACGGCCAGGCTTCTTCGCCGGTCCTCGAGAGTTGCCAAGGTCTCGCGGTAGGCCAATACACCATCGCTCGCATGGGCGCCCGGGGACAGCGAAACGCTGACAAGCAGGGGCAGGACCAGGGCGGCCGGGAGGAAAACACGCATGACCGATTGATAGCTGGTGAATGTGGCGTCATTGGGCGGTGATTGTGGTGAAATCATGCCGGCGCGACCGCGCCCGGCGCGTGGAAATGAATATGGGATCCGGGGCACAACCGCTGCCACACCCAAGCCCCAATTGCGGTTATCTTGACATTTCCGGCGGCCGGCTGTCGGCCCCGATGAAAGCGGAGGAGTTGTCATCATGCCAAATCCAATCCGCGTGCTCATGGCCTCGATCATTGCCTTGGTCGTCGTCAGTAACGGTTGCGCGGCCCTCTCCGCCGACACCGATGTCTATGCCCTAAAACAAGACGGCAGTGACTACCCGTTGGTCACGCGGGCGGCACCGGACCAGACAGCGGCCCGAATTCCGCGGCAATGGCTCGACTATGGCGGCCTCACCGAAGAAGACGAAGGCTGCCTCGACGTAACGCCGGTGTTCGCGGATGCCGTCAGGGCGTTTGCCGTCACCGATCGACAAACCGGCCTTCATCTCTCGTCATACCGGACGCCCGGACCCGGCGACGGATCCAAGCAGTTGGCCTGCGGTCAGGACGTCTTCCTGCTGATCGACCGGCGCGACGGCCGGGTCATGCCAACCGGCCTATTTCCCGGCGTCAGCAAGGCCCGCGCACGTGGCCTCTGTTCGACGGTGCGCTCGACCCGGTTCCGTATCGCCGACAACGACGGTGACGGCAGGACCGATATCGGCGTCGTCATCGAAAGCCTGGATTGCAAGGTCAAAACATCAGCGGATGGCGAGCGAGATGAGTTCGAGACGGTGCACGCGACGGGTCCGATCCGTTGGCACCGGTTCGACGGCGATGGTTGGGCGACCGACCCGAGATTCGACGGGAAAGGCGCCGATATGGGTCGCCGACTCCCGTTGATTGGTATCGACAAGACACCCGTCGATTTCGTTATTGAACAGGAGAAACGGGCCATGCCGTCGCCCGTTGAGAGGTGCCGGGAATGCTGCGACGCGGTCTGGGCGGCGGCCTGCAGGAACCAGTCCGGTGTCCTCGAATCCCTGTGCCGCCGGCGCGCCGACACCGACCTCCGGCAGTGCCGGGTGGAGTGTACTCTGGGCGGTGGCGCCAGCGGGACTCCAAATGCCCAAACAAAAAAGGGGCGGCCTCCAGGCGACCGCCCCTCTCGCAAACTCGTGTAAGCGAGTCCCTAGTTCAGGCTCGCGTAATACTCCTGCAGGACCTTGACGACCTCGGGCCGGGAGAACTCGGCCGGGATGTCCTCCCCGGCAGCCAGCATGCGGCGCTGCTCGGTGCCGGAGATATGGACCTGATACTCCTTGGGGTGCGGGCAGGTCTTGGCGGTAGCCATGCCGAAGCACTTCTTGCAATAGAACGTGATGTCGATCTTCAGGGGCCCGGTCTCCAAGGCGCCGTCCCAGAGCGTGTCGAAGATGTGCTGGGCGTCGAAGGGGCCGTAGTAGTCGCCGACACCGGCGTGGTCGCGCCCGACGATCAGGTGCGAGCAACCGTAGTTCTGGCGGATCAGCGCGTGGAACAAGGCCTCGCGCGGGCCGGCGTAGCGCATCTCGATGGGATAGCCGGCCTGGATCACCGTGCCCTCGACGAAGTAGTTGTCGATCATCGCCTGGATCGCCCGGGTGCGCACCTCGGCCGGGATGTCGCCCGGTTTCAGCTTGCCGAGCACCTGGTGGATGAACACACCGTCCGTGACCTCGACGGCGATCTTGGCCAGGTGCTCGTGGCTGCGGTGCATGGGGTTGCGCGTCTGGAAGGCGGCGACCCTTGACCAGCCCTTCTCGGCAAACATGGCCCGCGCTTCGGCCGGGCGGATGTAAAGGTCCGGGTACTGCTCCGGATAGGCGCCCTCGCTCAGGCAGGTGACGCGGCCACCCAAATTGACCGGACCCTGCGCCATGACCCGCTGCACGCCCGGGTGGTCGGGGTCGGTGGTGCGGTAGATGTGCTCGCATTCGACCTGTTTGTCGGGCGAATACTTCTCGGTCACCTCCATGACCGCCATGATGGCGCCGGTCTCGGCGTCGACTAGGGCCACTTCCTCCTCGATGCCGATGGAATCGGCCAGCTCCTGCGCCGCCGAGAGCGTCACCGGGATCGGCCAGAAGGTGCCGTCGGCGAGCTTCATGTCATGACAGGTGCCGGACCAGTCGGCCTCGCCCATGAAACCGTCCAAGGGCGTGTAGGCACCCATGGCCAGCATCGAGATGTCGGACACCTCGCAACTCGTCATCGGCACTTTCTTCAGGTTTTGGGCCCGCTCCATCTCGGCGGCGCGTTCGGTTTCAGGGGCGAGCAGGGGCTTCAAGGATCCACCGCCATGCGGTTGAACCAGCTTCGACATGAAATGTCTCCCTTCAAATCAAAAAAGGCGTTCCGATATAAAAGTCCTGGCCTTTTTTACCAAAAGGTTTGCACTGACCGTCAACAATAATTTATAAAAATGGAATATGTTAATCGGGTGAGGCAATCGGCAGAAGCCGGAAATACGTGCGTATGTAAGCTGAGCAGGTTCGGCCAGCCCCATCGCGGGATTCTGAATACGATAGGGTCCACCGCGGTACAAGTCTCGGAAAAACCATAATTTTCCGGGGGAAACAGGGCGCTGGCCAAGAAGAAACATCAACGACCCGAACCGGAACCAAACGCCGGGCCCGGCCCGGCCACAAGAAGGAAGAGGGACTAAGGATGTTTACGGTAGACGAGCACAAGACCTTGATGGTGCACCGGGCGATCGTCGGTTTGCTCGACGATCATCCGAACATTGCGGCCCGCGCCCGGGCTAAGCTCGACAGGATCCGCACCGAAAGCCCCGAGCGCTCCGACCTGTGGGACCGCTGGGCGGCGCTCCTCGACCTGCCGGCGGAACGGATGGCCGAAGTGGTCCTCGCCGATACGCCCGACGGCGGCCTCTTGCGGGCCAACTCGCCGCTGTTCGAGGCCTTGAGCATCGGCGAGCGTAACATCCTTTGGCAACGGGTCGGCCTGATGCAGTTCATGGACCACTACTTCGAAGCGGCCGGCGACCTCGATCTCGACCGCGCCGAACAGGCCGCCATCACCGGCCTCGCCGACGACGACCTCGAAGCCTGGGAACAGGCTGGTCCGGGACAGATGCGCCGCGGTCAGTTGGAAAGCCTGAAACGGATCATCGTGCTGCACACCGCTCTCGTTCGCACCGGCGCCGAACAGGACGCCCGGCGCCTGTGGCTCAGGCGCGAGAGCCCGACGTTCGAAGCCACGCCGCTCCACATGTTGATGGACGGCCGCGCCGCGGAAGTCCTCGACAGCCTCACCGGTGCCGCCCAAATCACGCTCGGCCCCGGCGACCTGCCGCGCATGGGCAACGCCTGAAAAAGCCGGGACAATCCGGATCGAATTGCCCGGCGGGATATAGGTAGTCCACGCCGGTCTTAACTGATGTATTGCTCACCCTCGTCGTCGATGGCGATGGTGCCGGCCTCGACCAGTTGTTCGGCTATGGCGAGGATGGCGTGGCGCGCCGCCTCGACGTCACTGACCTTGACCTCGCCGAGATGCTCGATCTCGTCGGCCAGCAGCGCCCGGGCCCGCTCCGACATGTTCTGCGCGAACCGCATGACGATGTCCCGCGTCGCGCCCTTCAGCGCCAGGGCGAGGTCCGTGCGGTCGATATGGCGCAGCAGCTCCTGGATGCCGCGGTCGTCGACGCGGACCAGGTCCTCGAAGGCGAACATCAGCGACTTGATATGCTCCGCCGTCTGCGCATCGTGCTCTTCCAGCTGTTTCATCATGCGCCCGCGTTTGTCCTCACCCATGCGGCTGAGGATGTCGGCGACGTGCTGCGAGGGTCCGGGGCGTCGGGCCATCAAGGTCTCCCCCAATCGGGTTGCGCTGCATGGAAGCTATAGCAGATGGCCGGGGCGGGGGAC
>Ga0056114_1000379_pt1 | contig 14874 bp, 10 predicted proteins | sample WorMetHERISLAND1_FD_77005 | JGI IMG/M metagenome (GOLD analysis project Ga0056114, IMG submission 77005) | Marine gutless worms symbiont microbial communities from Max Planck institute for Marine Microbiology, Germany - Olavius loisae HERON... ...
ACTCTGACGCTCAGGACTGAGCGTCAGAGTGCCCGGATGTCAAAAATTACAAATGACGGCTTAACCCGGTCTGGCACAGGATGCTTTATAGCTGTACCCATATGGCAACAGTAGGCTTTAAAGTGTTAATTCAGCTCAGCCGGTTGCTCTTTAGTTTCCTTTACTGTTTAGTTTTCAAATATGTTCATCCTCCTATATCCACTTAAAAGCCATCCCACTCTGGCTTTCTTGTATGTCCGGTTTGACTAGCTGACTCCTGTCATTCTCTATAGCATCGGGTCCGAGCATCCTTGTGTTTCGCGAGTCCTGATTGTTTTAATGCCTAATGTTGACTGATTCCAATTCTAACAGTTCTCTGATTTCTGCACCTTTGAAACACTGGTCTGATCATGCTTACGCATAAGACGGTGTAAATAATACAAGGCATTACATGACTCCCGTGCTAGTTATGAGCTGGTTCTGCTGATATATGCTTGCATACTTGCTAGGTCGGGTCGTTGGCTGAAACTTGTATTTATTTTGTGGATTATTGTGTGTGTGCATCTGACGCAGAGTCACGATGTTCCGGAGGATGAAGCCGTTCGTATATTCCTCGAATTTGAACGATTAGAATCGGCAATAAAAGGTGTTGGCACTCTTGTCCCTTTTAAGATATTTGTTATATTTTATGTCCATTCCTAGCTTTGTTTTGTTAAGATTACTTTATAAGCTACGATATATTCATTATATTGCTTCATATGAAGTGAGATTTTGTTAAATTCACAATTTTTGCATTTTAACTGGGTCACTTTTTTCACTTATTACAGCGGCATAGGTTCCGGCCATTCAAATTAGTGTTTCACATGTGCTCCTTTAGCCTCTTTCTTTGCTGTCTGTTGGCTCTCGGCAGTTCTCTGAATCTGTATGATATACTGATGCTGCTGTAAATACCAGCCTTCTCCTCTGAGGACAGATGGTAGCACTGCTTAGTGGTAACACGTTGGTCTCTATCAACTTAGTTACTCTACGATGGGCCCGGTTAGTACTTGGATGGGTGACCGTCTGCAGGCGGGTATTCCATCTCGGTATGTAGCCAGTCACCTAGGTAGGCTCAGACTTCTACCGTCCTTGGGGCGGTAAAATGAGTATCAGCTTTCGGGTGAGTGATAATAAAATGGCGATGGTGAGTGTAGTTAACTGGCAACCAATAGGCGGGCTTATGGCGTGGTCCAGAGGTCGGCAGCCACATGGCACTGTGCTGCATTCATCACGTGAACCAGGGTGAACTCTCACTATGCTGTAAGCATGATGTCAGCACCATATTGATTATCCTGGTATTATTATTACTGCAGAACAAAAGAACAAAAACAACCAAAATTATTTGCTGTTTTGTGACGAGTGTTATGTGTTGATGTTGCAGCGGTTGTCGATCTCAACGGCCGATACTTTGGAGGACGAATTGTTAAAGGCAACTTTTACAGTTTAGACAAATTTCACCAGTTACAACTTGCCGAACCTGTTGAGTGACATGGCGTCTGCGATCCAGCAGTCTATTATACTCATAGCGTGGTGAAGTGACTACAGACTGGCGTGGGTTAGCTGGTCCAGTGCAGGTCACAGAGTACGGTCAGCCTGTCAGAGTCGTCACTGAAGATTTGAAATTGTCATGCAACTCCAGTGTACATAGATAATCACAACGGTGTTAATGTCATTCAAGCATCAGACCATAGATAAAATGAATAAATAAATAAATGGTGTGTTCTAATTTGCAAAAATGGTTTAAAAATAAGTTAATAGCAACAACAACAACAATAATAATTGTTTACATTGAATGGAATATACGTTGAGTATTACTGATACAGGCTATCTAGTGCATTTTAAGGTTTGTTTTGCAACATTGTGCTATTCCGTAGCATTGTCAATGTTCGGATTGTTGCAGTGAGACAGCTTAGGTATTCTGTGTATATTTATGGATTGCTATTGGTATATCAAGGCTGCTGTAAAAGTCAGACTGCATAATTATGTAGTTTATATACATGTAGATGTATTATGTGCCATTTTACTGTGTTAATTACTGGTAGCCAGGACCAGCATCTGTGATGTCCGTGGTCGTTGGATGGACATGGAAGGGAATGGGATAGGTCCAGTGTGTGATGCCACATAAACATTTTGCACCAATCACCAGTGAGGATCTGAATCGGGGACAACCACGTTACTTCACGTGAAAATTGGCCGTTAAACGTGGGTGTGTGATGTGATTGGATGAATTGAGTGATGGATGGTTTTTCCATGGATTACACCGGTCTTGTTGATACAGTGGATCCTTGACTTGGGTCTCATGTAAAATATGTACAATGTGAATGGAGTTGGGTATACTGTAGAACCTTTAATATTCGTGTTCCCTTATTTTGCGTTTTCACAAAGTAAGCAAAAGATTGTGAAATAAGAGGGCACAGGTACTCGTTGCCGGTATTCTTGGTTGAGTCAGTGAGCTAGTTTAGGTGTCCACACTCCACAGTGGCAGATAAAATTGAACTTGTTGATAACTATTCCAATTTTTCATCAAATACAATATTAATTTACATCATCCGAATTTACAAAATATTACAGTTTTACAGTATTGACAATGGTACTCGATGTCTGGCTTTTTTGCCTGAAGCCGTGCTATCCGTGACTGTTGCAGAATGTCGGTCTTGGTGTGATTATTATGTGTAATGAATGTCGAGTCTGTTACGTTAGTTACTTGAACATTCGAACTACTGTCATCCAAATCTTTTTTCTGTGCTAGGTCTACAGCTATAATGTACCACACTGTTAACATTGGCTTTGTAAGATGTGACGACTGCTGTGTAAATTGTATAGGCCTATCTGCATAGGCGTATTTACGATAGGTCCACTTGGGCCATGCCCCCCTTTGAACTGCGAAAAATGCAACCTTATGAAGTTGCCCCAATGGAAGATCACTAAAGGTGTTGCTACCAGATGTCGTTTTTAAGACTAAAATGCACCAAATTCGATTTCGGCTATTGCTCTGCCCCAGACCCCACTGGGGAGCTTACAGCGCTCCCCAGACCCCTAGCTGAATTTAAGGGGGTCCTACTTTTAAGGGGGAGTGGATGGGCAGAGATTGAAGCCCCGCCCATTTCAAATTCCTAAATATGTCACTGCCCATCTGTATGGCGTCTACCGTCTAAAACTCGATAATAGCCTAACGTGTAAGTTAGGGGATAAGTCTAAACACTGGAAATTCGCTGACGGCATTTTTGAACTAAAAGATGCGGTTGAATTGGTAGCTTAACGCGTTACTATTCCCATATCTGTGATAGTTTTGTTAATCTGTTAAGCCAGGCGATAAATCGTAGCCTAAACCCAATTCCCACTTATACAAGTTACATTGGGCAGATACCTTAAATCCCCAAATTTTTTTACACCAACGATCTCTATGTAAAGACCATTAGACCTAGGCCTACGTGCTAAACATCCTTTCACGACGAGCAAGATATTCACTGGAATTCCGATCAGATTAGCCTACTTGTTCGATTGGTCTTTCAGTTTAGTTTTTATGTGATGCCTAATGCCTAGTTTCGGGCCGTAAGTGGCATATTACGTTTGTGGGGCTTTTCAAACGCATGCGACATGTTATATGAAATTACGTATGCCTGTGCCTGTAGTACTGTTTGAGACAGCGGATGAACTACTGGTTTGAACGGATATTCAGGGTCGACTGTGGTAAGCTTACGACTGATCATATTCTTTATTAACGTTCCATATGTTACATCTTTTCTTTAATACAGCGATGTAGGCTTTAGGCATGGACCATAAAAGTTAAAAAGTCACAAACTTTTGTTTCTCATCGAATTCGTGAAAATCGTTTAGTTCGGCGAACAGTAGGCCTAATGGCGACGATGTTGGAGCGTAAGCTTGCATATACGGTGTTTTTACAACTTATGTGACATCTTCGGCCTCGGCCTCGCAATTTTCTTTCGGCCTGGACCTCGGCCTCACTCTTCCCCGCGCCTCGTTAACATCCCAGAATACCATGCTATTATATACAGTGTGACAGACAGATCAACGGACAGAATCCCTTGGCATTTATATCGGACTGTACGACGTCCGCTCAACTTCGCTGTGCGACTGTGCGTGCGATAATAACTATTATATTGGAAAGGCGGCTAACCATCCATACATGTACATCTCATATTACCCGCATTTTGATGGCAAGAAACGTTAACAGCCACCACTACCACTAGCAGACGTCAAAGTGATGAATGAACGTTCAGCTCGGAGACATATTGACATAAACTGGACTTCACAATAGACGCTCGATGACCTTCGGCGATATTTCAGTCTTGCTTTGTCGAAATGTAGTGTCCTTTTGGCCGATGTAAACATACTGCGTTGCTGTTAGGAACTGGTGTAAACCAGTCAGCAGGTCAGCGTACAGCATTATTCGGTCGGTCACTGATGCTCGTTAACCCTTGCAGAAACAATTTAACGTTTTGCAGCCTTTGATTACTGCCAAGTGCTGCCAGCTTTACCCGCCCATAGGCGTTGGACATGATAATTATATTCCTATCGAGTATCGGCTACAACGTCCATGAAGGGAAATACCGTATATATATACAAGGCTTTAAGATAGACTTGATGACGTTACCGAGAGATTTACGCAAAAATTTGCAGGGAAACTTCTAAAATCAAATAGATAGGGCCAGTGTTTTTAGGCGCCGTTCCAGTGAAAAATTTCAGTAGTCTAAACTTGGGTCTGATGTGAATATCCTGGGCATCTTCGGCATATTTGGAATAATTAATATTGTGTACTGGACAGATTGTTGTTGCACCCTTTAGCGTCTTGTGTTCCGAGTCTCGACATTTTCTGAGTTTTTGCGACGTATTTGTTTTAGCGCCTTAGTCCTTACTAATTTATTACACTGGCTTGCAGGCTGTAGTGTTACATTTTACATGAAGTCCTCCTGTCTTTGATAATTTTATTGTATTGATTATAAATAATGTGGTAGTCGAATTGACTTGCGCGCTGCCAAGCTTTTAGCGACCCTTATTGTCAGTCGACGTGATCGTTGGCATGCAATGACGTCGCGTCGACTGACTTCACGGATCTTAACCTGTACTGTATTAAAGGGGCACTGGCGTTGTTTCTTTTAGTTTCTTTTTCTGGCTACGTGTGTTAGATAAAGCTTAATACTCAGCTTTCGAGTCCACGTTAAACTCTTCTATCGTATCGTATCGTATCGTAATGCCTAGCGTCGAACGATATCCCGTCTAAAAACCCAGCTACTAATTTCACGCCGCCGATGCTATATAATACGCTACACGCTGCAAAGCAGAGGGTGGAGGCGTCTTGAAAAGTGTGTAATTTTGGTCGGAGTTCGGTCTCACAGAGTTCCACGTCAGATGGGCTGATTTTTAAACACAATGTTATACGATAGTGTATGCTTAATGGGACCACACGGACAGTTGATCCGGATCCTAGATTCCGAATGCGACGACTTTGAAGATTTTGACGTCGCGAGTATGACGTCATAGAGTCACGTGACGTCATTGCTAACGTCACCAATCGACGTGCCATAGGCACTTTCCTATAGGTCCCTATTGTACACGAACCCCTAAATGGCTTTTTTCTAGATATTTTGCATCAGAGTTGCCGACACACAGACTGACACGTCGACTGATAATAAGGGTCGCTTAAAGTTTAGCAGCCGCGCGAGCCACTGCTTACACGGTTACTCGCATTGGGGGGTTAAGGTGCACCTCGGCCGCGACTCCACTCCAATGCTGTTAAATGGGCGCGACGTCAGTGGCGGAGTGGCCTTTCGTATGGGCTATCCGTCGATAAAGCGACAATAATCGCGTCGCGGAGTAATATACCGATAATTTAATGATTATTTATTAAAATTAAGTTACAGTGTTCGTAGTCTATTGTTTGTGTCCATAATCTATACGTCATACTGGTGAGTAATGTGTGTTATTTACAATAAACTGATACAGGGGGACATCAGCAGCCTGATTAGTGATAGGGCCTGTTGCAGAACTGCTGTAGAACTCTGCGACAGCAATACAGACTACCGGTATCGTATACTGTGGACGCATACTATATATCGCGATATTTTAGCGTGTATTATTACACAGAGTGTGCGTTATTGCAGGTCGGAAGTGCAAACATTGAAAAGGAAATGTGCAACATTAAATTTGTACGTTAGGAGGAGGCGAATAGGGGAGCAGCTGAATGCCTATTAATAGCTTACTCGCTTCCAGCGTTTACTGCTAAGTCGAGAATCCCGACACGACGACGATACGGCAACCGTTGCCGTAGGCTATTTTGTTGATTTCACTTTCTGGGGTTCGAACCCACACTATACATGGTGTCGTTGTGGCAGTAGTTTAGTTTTTAAAGCAGAAAACGCCGGCAACTGAACAAAATAGCAAACAGTAAGACTTAAGACTAAATCTCCTGCGATCTTCTACGTGGGGATGGAAAGAAACTGGAAAGGGGGGAGACGGGAGGAAGAAGGGGAGAGAGGAAATCGAGGGGTGATTTACAGTTTTTCCCTGACGTGACAAACTTCATGGTAACCCATGCAATTGTCGGATGATACTCAGATGCTATCCCGGCCGCAATGGCTCGAGAGCTAATATTCTGACTGTGATTCCATAAACGTGACTTTGAGTCTTTTCGAGCGATTAAGGCATATTTGTTTAATGTGTATGAGAGCGCTGACAAGTTGTGCGATACGATGCTCGACAACAGCGTGTACAATGGATCGGCGTGCTTGCTAGAGGAAGAAGATAGGCCTAGTCCTAATGATGGGCGAGCTACTAGCAGCAACAGTAGCGACAATGAACGTGCATCGGAGCTCTCGCCGGCGGTAGGACTAGGAACACGGACGAGTTTCACGGGAGACAAGAATGACAGCGACTGGACCAACCTCGACGCCACCTCGCACCTGTCTGTCGGCAGCTCGTCTTCCTGTCCCGGTCAGTTCAGTTCTCACGCTGCCTACGTCTTTCCATTCCTGTCCTAGTGTCCTGCCTTATATTCTCTGTTATTGAAATTTAACAGTTCAGTTCACTATACCGCTTTAAAACGTCTTGATGAGAGCTCTTTTCAGGTGTTTCCCTTTTATCGTAGTCAATCAATAAGCCAATTATATTATTAACGTGGCCTGTGGAAGAATCAGCTGTTGTAATATCGATTCGCAGGAAGTGATGCAGTGCTCGTTTTAAAACGTCATGTCTCTGCATATTAATTTTTGCTTATTTATTTATCACTGTTCAACGGTATTTGCTAGCGGAGCGTAACGTTATACTTGCCGTAAAGTCTCGGGCTCTAGCCTCTCAGTGCAGCAATAGTTCGGTGTTTTGTTCTAGAGATAAGAGCGACAACGAAGGACCAACTGGACGCCGATGTCCTCTCGGCGGCACCTCGTTCGCCCGCCGACGAACTGGACGTCCAGAGGGTGGTGGTTGGTGGTCCGGCGTGTCGCCGTGGTAGTCTGGACTGGACAGCCGCCGCCAACCAGTCTCCGCCGTCTCTGTCAGCCAGCCGTGATCGTAATGCCAGTGGGAAACCACCGGTCGTCGTTATCAAACAAGCCAGGTAACTGCGTGTCGCCTTCGACTGATTAGATTTCACTGGTTCGACTCGACAAGGCACGATTTACACCGACGACTCGATTCGTCGAAAAGACTTTACATGTCAGCATAATCAAACGTGTACATAGACCATATTGTAGCCTAAGACGTAGGCCTATTTTAAATGAGATTGTTATTGATGAAGTCAAGCTGATGAAGTCTGCAGCTCTGGGGTACTGCGGCGGCAGCCCCACCGCCGTTCAGGCTTGGCGACCCTGCCCTCTGTGAGAGCCGTCCCCTAGCCACCCCATAGTACTAGTGTAGACAGTTTGTACAAATCCTTTCCTCCATAGTCTTTCTGGTTCCTTCTGGACTGCCTTCGCGGATCTTAACCTGTACGGAACTAAGTGGGCACTGGCGTTTATTTGTTTTATAGTTTCTTTTTTATACCTTTTTGTTTCTGGCCACGTGTGCAAGATTAAGCTGACCACACTCAGCTTTTGAGTCCACGTTAAACTCTTCTATCGTATCGTATCGTACATCGTCATCTAAATGTTTTCTGTGTCGCTGTGCGTAGCCTGTCAACAACGCCTGACCGCAGTGTCGTCGCACAGTCGCGAGCGACTCCTCGACGTCCGCTCGACTTTCAGAGTCTTAAACAGAAACTGGAGAAACTGATGACGTCATCGGCAACAGTCGTCAGCGACAGAAAACTAAGGCCGAAAGACTCTAAATGTGAAGTCAATGTTTAGTAACACATTAGTCTTGCAGGACTTTTTCGATCGTTTCGACCCTAAAAGGGAACGAAAATGATGAAAACACACGTATTCAGAACGAGACTGATAGAATGTAGGCCATTCGCTATCCTTGCACGAAAAAGATGTGCAAAATGGTTAGGATAAATAAACACTTGGCCAGTTTACCGCTGATGTAGCGTATAATGTAGCGTATAATCCGTCGTATGAAACACGCGTATAAAGAAATCAGTTTAAATAAAATATCTGTGGGTGAGATACTAGCGAAAATATTGTCATATTGTTTATTTATATCGCAAGTAAGTCACGGGCGAATATTCGATGCTATTTTATTAGTAGGCCTATTTCACTTACGGTAGTCCAGTAGTAGATCGCTCATTGAAGGTTCGAAGACGAGTAATTTTATCCACTAAACAGATGACAAACTGACGGTGTTAATCATATGTAGCGGGCTGTCAGTCTGGGTTCACGAGAGGGACAGAGCGTACCGCTGGACCTCCTCCAGTAGCCGCTACTGTGCCGACAGCGTCCATCATTGACAACAAGCTTCATCCCGAGCCGCATCTTCATCCCTCTCAGCAGCAGGACCAGCGCCCGTCGTCTGGCATGGCCCGAGTCAGTTGCTCCAACTTCAATAGATCATAACTCTGTAGTAAATTTTCTATAGAAATTAAATTAAATTACATTTTCCCCAAATCACTGCACACAACAGTTCCGTACAAGAGGCCATACGTCCGTATGCGAACTGCGAAGCCGTGAGAAGAGCCATATCGCTATAGCGTTTTTGTCTGGCTGTCCATCTGTCTGTCACATTCAATGAAGTATACTGTCAAAACGGCTAGACGTATTATCGAATTTCATTCACTGCTTGAACTGCCTCCATTCTAGTTTTCTGAGAACTGGACACCGTTGCGAAATTCCGACTGGCCTATAGGGAAGTGTGAAGATTTGATTGTTTCCTGTCACGCAACGTTGTCTGTTTTATTTATTGCGATAACGATATGCATTCGGTATTGTTTTTTTTCCGACAGACGTCGACGTCAACGTCTGAGCCACAGAGACCGTTCGATCTGCAAGAACTGGCGTCGTTTGTACTGAGGACGTGTGCCGTGGTACGTCTACTCAGCAGTTACGCCGCCCTGATACAGACACTACAGTTCGACTATCAGTTTCACGCGATGCTTCTCAGGTTGATACGTCAACTTTTAATTTTCATTTATATTTCTGTAACTGATTTTACCGCGCTATGCTACGTAGAGCGCGGTATTGCTACGGCAAGTTGTTCGTCCGTTACGTTGAAGTATCATGATCATATAGGTTGGAATGCTTCGGAAATAATTTTACGATTAGTTGCCCTGGCTGGGGTGTTCGCTCTCCGCAAATCCCAACCACATCATTGATCTACTCCAAAGGGAACACCCCAAAATTTTGGCAGGGAGGGGTGGGGTATGCTGGCCTTTGGCGTCCAAAAGCTCTAATATCTCTGGCTCATAAAGCTACAAAATAGGTTGTTTTCCCCACCACACCCTTGTTTGACGAGTGACGACCCCGCTCAGGGGAAATCCGTTGGGATTTCTAGATGAAACTAGTCTCGCAAAAACTAGAGGGATGGGGCTACTGTACGGTGAAAATTTTACGATCCTAACTTCAAGCGTTTTTGACTGATGCACCAGTGTGACGGATTGACTGACGGACGGACGGACGGGCGATAGCATATAGCGTGCCGCGCTAAGCATGCTGTCGCGCGCTAAAAATCAGACGGCACATTGGGATAGTAAGATTTTTTGCTGTCTGCCGCGACTTCAGCTGCAGAACCATCAGCTGACTGGGATGATTACTACGAGTGAGTCAGACAGAGTCTCAAGTCGGAGGCTTGCCGGCTGCCAGGGCGTAAATGTGAGCCCGTCTGATCAATTCGCTCTGCCTTAGGGTGTAAAGATGCTAAAGGCTAAACAGAGAAGAATGAAAACAATTTTTTGATCCCTCGTAGCATCTGAGGGAGTTTTAAAATTACAGCGTAGAAAAGGGGGCATGGATATGATTATGATTACTATTATTATTATTTATTTTATTCCCTCAGTACTCAATTCCTGAGGGTAAAATATTGAAGACTAAGCAAGTAGGCCCAAGACCACAGCGGTGATTGATTACTCGCTGGTGAAAGTGTTGTATAATTATTGTCATTATTATTTCTTATTTTTATTAGTAATTATCGTGATGCAGACATCGGCAAGAACACCTGCAGCTGGCGATGCGTCACAAGCAGGAGATGCTGGCCGTTGAGACCGTCATTCAGTCAGTCTTATCACATGCATCAGCTGCAGCAACAACCCATCAGTTATCGCTAGATCCTCCTGGCGTATTCACTGTCACCCATCATCGCCGCTCGTCGCCTGATTCTTCCACTCAGTCAGCCGGTTTACTGCCGTTGTTTTGGTGTCCGCCCATCACACTACAGGTAAAACTGTCCTCAGATGATTTTTATATCACTTATACAACCAAACAAATTTCTATCAGTCTAAATTTGGATAAACGAGAAGATATGCGGCCAGATGTTGTAGCAGAACAGCGGACTAATGGCAGAACGAAATAGTTGGGATCTGCACCACCTCTCTTGAGTTGCTGTGTGCACATTACAGCCAAGGAACAGACAGACGAACCAACGCTTTCCGCGGATATAGTGGATGACAGCAGAATATTTTTCGCGGCTAAACTATTCTCGTTTAACTAGAAATACTGCGCATTTGTGTACAGTGTTTGTATGATAAATTTCGAATCGTTTCTTTTTAAAATATATCTGATTCCCAACTTAATCAATTAGCCTAAATGTACTAGTTGAGAGCTGTACGTAGGCCTACCTGACGTCCGCTGATAGTGTTAAGGAGGCATGATTGAGTTTTACTGTTTTATGCAGGTGTGTACGCATCTTTTAAGTTACTTTCTGATAATGAATTATTATTAAATGCTTTTAAAACAGGTCACACATCAGTTTGTGACTTGCGTAGAAAGAATTACTGGGAATATGCATCACCTCACCTGTGGAATCAACTCCCTTCTTCATTCCGTCAACCTCATTGTGTTCACTCTCCTCCTGGTTCACCTCATCCTACGCATATCACCTCATCACAGTCCTCACCTTCGTTCTCACCATCTGTCACTCCCTCGACCTTTCACTCCAGACTTAAAACTCATCTCTTTCACAAATCCTTTCCTCCATAGTCACTCTTATTCTGTACTGTATTAAAGGGGCACTGGCATTGTTTGTTTTAGTTTCTTTTTGTGGCTACGTATGCTAGATAAAGCTGTAGCCTATACTCAGCTTTCGAGTCCACGTTAAACTCTTCTATCGTATCGTATCGTATCGTATAGAAAATGCTATTTGCGTACGAGGGCAATTTAGAACCAAAGACTTTTATTACATGCCTATACTAGTCTATTCGACGCAAAACTAATGCCTGCATAGGCCTACAGATTATGATGACAATTGTTTGGATATCTTCGATTCTCGGCCGCTTACTTACGCTACTGCGTTGTCTTTTTAGTGGACCGTACTTAGTACGGTCGCGCTTATGCAACAGGCTTGCGTCCGTCTGTCGTCTGTCGTCTGTGATGTTATGTATTGTGGCTAAACGGTGCGTTCTAGAGCAAAACTTACTATTGACAGCCTATAGGAAGTCGTATGTGAGAAATCGATCGGTACCAAAATGAATGTTTGTTTAGAGGTCGTATCGAGGACATGTCAACCATTGCGTTACATTCGACGTTGAATATCTTGGAAACCGTTAGAGATAGAGGCTTGGTTCCAAAGGACTACCAATAGGAAATGGCATTGGGGTATCAAATGGTCACGTGATCGATGACCTCACTTGACCCTGAAAGGTCACACTCGTGACCCCAAGTAAATAACAATTAGTGTGTATTTTAATGTTTATGTCGACAATGATGACGACAGGAAGAAGGACTACATACGTCGGTGTTGGTAACGATGTAGGTTCTTCCTGGTGGATTTGTCTCTGGTCCGTGGACGTCATCCACTGCCTCCAGACGTCCGCCTTCAGGTCACATCACGGCTACCGCTTACACCGGGCTGCCACACAGCCCTCTAGAGTCGTGATTTAGAGGACCATGGCTGCCCTGTTATCATGCGGCCAATGAAGTTTGACAGAATCACTAGCACATCTCTTCAACGTCTCATTCCTCTGACATCAGTTCAGCCAGCACACACAGCTACTTGTGTCACGCTAACAGATTCCAGACAGCAGTCTGCGTCTTATGTGTGTCTGTCTATCTGTCTGTCACTCTTGTGAACTGCGGCAAAACGGCTAAACATATCGCTGCTGAACGGTGCTCACTTGTCGCCAAGAGCACCTGAGATATTCTGCGATACGTGCGTTATTTGCATAAACGAATCCGTAAAGCTGCATGAATTCAACTTGGTCTGAACAGATTATTCGAAGTCGGGCATCTTCCACATTAGCTGGCATAACTTTGGACAATGTTACGTTATTTTATCGTACGCCAACGAAGACTGGTCTCTCTGATCACATACTGTCCCTGCAAGTCAGGTCCTCAGAATCTGCAACAAGACGAGATTGAGCGGCCATCACAGGAGTGGAGACGTGCCTGCGGTCGACCCCAAACGATAAAGCAGCCCACAAACAAAGTTTAGCATATGCTGCACTGTAGGCTAAACTATGCATTAAAAGGACGTAGTGCATGGGTTTCATTTCATTTCATTTAAGTTTTAATAAAATAACAGACAAACGCTGTTACACAATGAATAAAAGCTGTCAGTAAAGAGCATCACAATACAGCATTCTCATAATAAAGTTTTTGTCTCTAAGAGCGGATGTACGATCAGGTAGTTGAAAGTTGTGGGTTGTCTAGTAAAGTCTATTATTTCTCTCTGTTTTCACAAAGAACAAGTAATTTAATTATGAAAAGAACTTAAATGAAATAAGTTTACTGTGCCAAACAGCTCAGTTTACTTCATTCTATGTAGACCCGAGGCTTGATGGTCGTTACTGGTCTGGATTACAATTTGGATATGGTTGGATAAAGGGTTCCGCAGTATAGGTCAAAATGTTCGACAGAATTTTGACGTGCCGCCATCAGTCGATATCTGGTAGAGTTACATACCGCGGGTTCCCCTGTGCCTATGCCAGTTTGGGGAGGGGGCCATGGCCGGAATGAAACCCCTGGATTCGCCACTGACCACTAGATCTTTTTCATACAACGTATTATAATGATGTTGGGAATAACTTCCTTGTAAATAATGTCAACTTTTCTGGATTTCAAATGCTTTACACGTTCCGGACAACTCTTATCGGCATTATTATTGTGTTGTAACTTTTTTCATGTATTTTATGTTTATGTGTAGGCATACACTATTAAATGTATTTTTGTTTTTTTTCTGAGTAAATAAATGACACTATGATGATAAAATAAAACAACGTGCTGACTGACAGAGTGATTATTGTGTTGTATACTCTGGAGTTTGTTTACTGCGACGAGTCTTTCATGCATCTATTACGCTTTTTCATTGTTGTTATAAACGCATTCTATTACACAATCTTAATTTTATACCGTATTCCGCGCTCTTTATAATGAGAATATTATAAAGCAGTTTGTGACTATTTCGATTTATTGTCAGCGAAACGTTGAATTTTATTTTTATACGCAATATTCCATATACAATAGTGTGCTGTACTGATGTTTTTGTTTCACTATTTTCCGGTAAATAAAACAATTCTGCAATCTCATACTATATTTGTGTGTTATTGAATGTTAAATAGATTATTCGACGAACTATTTTTCGCCGTTTAATAGTCGCACAGTTCTAAGAAGTACAGCTACACGGTCACGGGGCCGCTGCGACACGCGGCTGTCCCAGACAATTGATTACAGATTATCAGAAAACGAAGCATTTTCGCTGGTGAAATGTATTTGACGATGTGTTAGACTGTTAGTATAATGGGCCAGTGAACACTTTGGTCTAGGTTTGACGTAAATCGATTACTTTTGATGAAGTGCGCGGAAAACGATGTTTACATTTTCGTTCTCAGTGACGTCGACCTTTGAACTAGACCTCAAATTTGCTCCCCTGTAGTTACTCTTGTCCAGCGCTATGTTTCCACTAAAATAGAAATTTATATGGCTTTCCTAGTTCGTGAAAATCGGGCCGCACGGGGCGGACGAACAGACGGACGGGACGGGGTGCAATACTTAATGCTGCCCCCTAGCGATGGCTGCATATTAGTCCTGTTGTACAATCACTCATAACGCTTGGGCGATTTAACACAGCCGTTTTCTGTCCTTCGACCCGCCTGCCTGCCCTGCGTTTGTGCTGTTTTGTACTACCCTTGTACTCAGACCAGAATTGTTGGCAACATTTTGTAACTAATCGCCAATCAGCGATTGCTGATCAACATCATTTTAGCATAGCATAGCATAGCGGATGTTATGGGTGTAAGCGAAGTGCTTCTGTGCCCATATCGTTGTTTAGAATATAAAATGGAAAGACTCGAAAAACTCAAAATTCAACTCTGCTTCT
>Ga0056114_1000380_pt1 | contig 14872 bp, 10 predicted proteins | sample WorMetHERISLAND1_FD_77005 | JGI IMG/M metagenome (GOLD analysis project Ga0056114, IMG submission 77005) | Marine gutless worms symbiont microbial communities from Max Planck institute for Marine Microbiology, Germany - Olavius loisae HERON... ...
AAACGTCACAAATGCGCCGCGATGACGCAGCTACCGAAAACTGTAGATTACAGTGTAGGCCTAATGTCAATGAAACAGAAATGTCTTCAACAGTTTCCGAAAACAGAACAGTGACATTGACATAATCGTGATGATGTTGCTGAAATGTGAAGAAAGTTATAGAAGCTTATACTAGCAGCGTTTTCATTGTAATTTCATCCAGAATTCACAGTAAAACCAGTTGTCATTTGATATATAAGGATCCTATACACACATTCAACACAGGTTGTATATATAGTACGACATCTCGCGACAGAAATTCGGCGTATTAAATTAACGTAAATACTTGGTATACAAATGTAACAGTTTTAAAACGATCCTTATAAACAGTGAAAACAATAACGAAATAAATAATGATACGAATACTCGTATTATTAATATTGGAATTAGTATTACTTTGTTATTGTTATCACAATAACACTGTTTATCTGTTTGCTTCTACTGAAACTACTGTTTCAGTGCTGAATAACGATGAATATACAGTAGTACCATACTGAAGTCACAAAGTCATTTAGAGTCGCCATCTTGCGAACAGAATGACGAATACGATACGACACGGGCCATTTTAACTCGTAACAGTGTGCGTATAGGCGGTGTACAGGGTACTATTATAAGTAGTAATTCCTTCTGTCAGTGTGAGCTATGAACTGAATGAATATATCAATAAACGTTTTAGCGCGCGACAGCATATAACATTATACGCTATAGCGCGTCCGTCTGTCCGTCCGTCACACGGGTGGATCAGTCGAAGTTGAAGTTACGATTATGCAATTCGCACCGTATGGTAGCCACAAACCCTTAGTTTTTGCAAGGTAAGTTTTATCCACAAATTCTAACGGGTACCTCGAACGGGGGCGTCAAACAAAGGAGGGGCGGGAAAACAAGTCATTTTCTAGCTAAACGTGAATATCTCTAAAACATAGGAGATACGTCCAAAGTTACTGTTACTGACTAACAGGAAGTTACATATGCTGTGCGCTTTCGATTGACACCAAGATCGATCACCTTGGATGACCTTGACCTGCTATAAGTTGGAATTCTCGCAGAATTTCGCGGGATTTCGCAGATTTGGTATGGTAGCCAACGACGGATAAACGAATGACGATAGAGTAGGCCTATATAGACCCACACTGTCCCACATTGTCAGCAGCGGAATTGTAGCCCATTAAATGTACTTTTCAGCGGGGAGGCTACAACTGCTAAACGAATGACGATAGATCCGTATTGTCAGCGACATCGTGTACAGTAACTCACTGAATGTATCTTTCAACGTTATGTTCTTGCGTTGATTTGCCGTAGCCCTCTTCGTTAGGGGCCTTCATACACGCACTGCTGTCACGCGCTTACCTTAACGTTAGCTAGGCTTTCTTGTTTACCACCCAGTAGTGCAATGCAATTATAGTTGAGACTATTTTCTGAAAATTGTGCATATAAGGTGCATTTTGGCCTAAAAGCGTGGAACAGGACTTTTTAACAACTGTAGCATGCTGATTGCTGAATTTGTTAAACTCTGTTTCCAAGCTCGATTTTGAGTTTTTACCTTCTAATTAGCATAACCAAATGGCCGCCAAACGGCCAACGTTACGCACTTTCTGAGCCTTAGACTTCTATTATCATGTAACACCAGCAGTTTGTGCAAAATATGTTTTTCCTGATGTACACTGAATGGTTCCTTGAGAACAACAAGAAGCCAAGTTGTCGCTAGGATAGCCGACAGTATTGCCTTATAGCAGACAATCTAGTGATTAGCGATTATTGATAATATAGCATCTCCAGCTGTTTTCAAGATATTGCGCTCTAAGCGTATTGAGGTCACGAGTTTGACCTTTCAGGGTCACGTGACGTCATCGGTCACGTGACCACTTGATTCCCCGCAAACCATTTCCTATTGGTGGTCCTTTGGAACCAAGCCTCTATCTCTAACGATTTCCGAGATATTCAATAGCGAATGTGACGCAATGGATGACATGACCTTTACACGACCTCTAAAGAAAGTTCAAGGTAATTCATTTTGGTACCGATCAATTTCTCTTATGTGACTTCCTATAGATGTCACAAAACATAACCTGTCAGACGACAGACATTATCACTGTTGCATAATCTCAACCGTTAGTACCGTCGGCTAAAAATAAATCAATTTAGAAATGTGAATTAGCTAAGATGTTAAATCGCTATTGTTATGCAAATTAGCTGCTGCAATTAAGAGAAATTCTATTTTCCTTTACAGCTCGGTGACTATGCAGCCAAAATTTGCAAATGAGGTATCTGACCCATGTTTTTAGAGTCAAAGAATATGACAAACTCTTTGAAAGTAATCTGATCATCGTCATCTTCATCGTGACGAGAAGCGTTCAGCCAAAGCCTCCCGCCGTTGCGATCGTTCGCCAGAACGGTCGGTCCTCCGCTAGCTGCAGGACCTCAGTCGCTGTTACACCCGTGTCGCGGCAGATCTGGTGGGTCCAGGTGGTCGAAGGTCGGCAACAGGCGCGTCTCCACTCCTGTGAAGGCCGCTCACCATCCCTCGACTTGGTGCAGATTTGTAGGATCTGGTTTGCTGGTAAATCGCGTCGAAGTCTGGCGACGTGCCCAAAGAGACCCAGTCTTCGCTTACGGACGATGTACGAGACGTCGAACAGGCCGGTACGACAGCAGAACTTCATCGTTGGACACGAAGTCGTGCCATCTGATGTGCAGGATGCGTCGTTGGTACCGTACATGGAAAGAATCCAGTTTATTCCAGTCGGCTTGAATGAGGGTCCAGGTCTCAGAGCCATAGAGTAGTATAAAGGCGTGATTTCGGAAGGTCAAACAACTTAAACACGTTTATGTTCGCGAACAATCGTGATTTCGGAAAACTGTTTATGGTCAAACACAAACGTGTTTGAGTTGTGTTTGACGAACAAGTCGAGTCGAACAGCTTCGGGAGCTGTTTCAGCTGCGCGATCGTAAACAAATATGGATGCATGGATATGCATACCGCGTTACATGTCCGTAATTGATGCGTTTAATTGTTACACAGTTATTATGACACCTATGTAATGCTTTTATGCATTGCAAGTTTTGGCAAAAATTACAATTAATTAAAATTTACTTAACAAAGTGAGGTCGTGTTGTTTACGTTTCGTAACCAAACGTGATTTTAACTGTGAACAGGTTAGACAGCAAACAAGTCAAACAGAACTGAAACACGTTTCAGTTGTTTGACTTTTCGAAATCACGGTCACGCCCCGTCACACTATTTTAGCAAGTTATATCACCAAAATCATCGTTCTCACAAGTCGCTTTAACTATTGCCCTTCAATGTACAAACACCATTCTTGAATGTCACATCTGAGTTAAGTTGAATCACAACATTCATACAATGTATTGTTCATCACTCTGTTGCTGACATTTGCACATTGATGTGCATCGCAACCTGATTCTATACAGTGTAGCGCCAAAGTTACTATATGATGCTAATAGGAAACCTTAGGCAGACTATCGAACGGTAGCAGTATTGATGACCTTGAGCGACCTCTGACCCAGATTTAAAGGTTACAGTACTTTTGAAAATCAAATATCTCGAAAACGGTGCAAGATAAAGCCATACTTACTACTGAACGTGCATAGGAAGTCGTGTATGATCTATCAAATGGAGTAATTTCCAATGACCTTGAATGACCCTAACCCGTGTTTCAAGGTCACGGTACACTGTCTTTGTTTCCCGATTAGATTAATGTTGATTTTTCACAACAGTTTACAATTAGTTTTTCAACTCCAACATTGTGACGGCGACAATTCTTCTTGCACTCTACTACTTAGCACGATCGTCGTCAGAAAAACCTTGTTTACAAGTACGACGCAATGACGTCACTAAAACACGGTTTTACCATTTCAGATAAGGTGCGTACATGGAAGTGGAGATAATTTTCTGTGAAACGTATCTTCCACAGAGTACTGAAATAGGTCAATGTTCGCCAACGCTAAACATTAAAGGGTAGTTTTTGGAACAAGGTGTACTTCCTCAGTTTCAATGGAGGTCTGCAATGCGATTTTTAGGAAATGTACACAGATAGGAATAAGACTTAGGGTTTTTCTTTCGGACAAGTTTCGTCTGATCTGTCTGGAGGTCACAATCAACTCAATGTCTCTACCTGTCTTGGATCTTGTTGTTGCTGTTTTTTATGATTGTGTCACGATAATCTTTGCTTAATTAATAATAATTAATAATAATATTTGTCAGGAGCAGTATCAGATTAAAAACAAACGTGTGTATATGTGCAACCGGTCACTAGGAAAATTTGTCAGAAACTATTGCCATCATATGGCCGTAGCCAGAGGGTGCTGAAACGCTGTATCACGGCCCATGTCAAAACTGACAGGGAAAAAACAAAAACAAACATAAAATCAATGGCTTCTGGCAAACGTTTGCACGCGCAGGATGCACAGTATGCACCCCGGGGCGAAACTCTGGGGATCGTTTTTGTCCGACATTACACGTTGCACAACACGAAGCTTTCAGCAATCATTTCACGTTCATACCACTTCATGCCTGTGTTATGGTAGCGAAGCAATGTCTTTGGATTAGATTTCACACGTTCTGGCTCCTAAATTCAGACTAACGACGCTGCACTATTAAGGGCAGTTGGCGTGCCATAGAGCTCGGCCGGGGCTGCTACTGCAGTTGTTGTTCCTGCTGCGGCTGCTGCAGTGGCTGGCGTCAGTCACTTATCCATGTAACTAGGCCGGAATCTGCGTCAGCTGCTCGTTCGCCAAATATTGCCGTGCGCGCCAGCCGGCAGGCCGCCGCCTCCATGCTGACCCGGTTTACTCCCTGGAATGACGTCATGGGCGGCACGGTGCCTCCGCGGACATCGTCTACAGTCGGAAGAAGTCGATGCGGCGGCAAGTAAAAAGGGCGGGACGTGGAAACGCAGTGATGACGGGGCGAAGGATGAGTCCAGTCGGCTAGGTGACGGCCGTAGCGTGCAGGCCTGCCAGTGGATGTCACGGTCCGCCGGTTTGTTGTGAATGGACAAGTCTTGTGTGCAGGCAGCAGTAGTGAGTGACCTACAACTACCAGCAGTTGACCGACCGACGTAGAGCTCGATGTCGACAGGTAAAACTTCGACGTCGTCGGCAGCGGTGCGTGTCGGCTTCTATGAGATTGAGCGAACGATCGGTCGCGGCAACTTCGCTGTCGTCAAACTGGCCAGACACCGCATCGCCAAATCACAGGTATACAACACTGTAACAGTGGACAGTGCCTACTGGTGGACACAACTTTGCTTGTCCCTCCCCCGTCGCAGTTCGCAGTCGTGATCTAACAGTAACCCGTAGTTATGGAACTCTTTGTCTAGACTGTTGCGTGACACTATAGCCACAACTCTAGTAGCTTTTGACGTTCTTTGAAGACATTTCTTCTGTCAGAGTACTAGTGCATAGAGCGCATTAGGGGCTTTGGCGATTTCCGAGATTATGTGCTATACAAATCTACGTTTTACTTACTAATGCCTACTGTGTCAGTACGAACGCACATCAGACCTTCAACGATCCACGACTTCATCTTCTACTGTTGAACGCCATTGATCAACGCTTATCACTACTCGATGAGTAGCAATGAGTAGGTCTCGCTTAAAGGGTTTGATCTGCCGGGAATGGAATTGGAATACATCTCACCAGGTGCAGCATCGAATGTACGTCTTCCTATACAGATAGATCGTTTCATGGTCAGTCAGCCGCTGATTACATGAAATCCACCTCGTTGTGTCGTATCCTGTCAGGCTGTCAAGACGACTCCTGAAGGAGTTATAACAGTTGTGACTTCAACAGCTTCGTGTGGCAAGTCATTCCAACGATTCACAACTCAAACAGAGAAGAGGAAATACAATCTCGCATCACATCTGCTATGTACTTTTACCAGTTTGTAACTGTGGCCTCGAGTACGAATTTCCTTAGCAAAGCGAAAGTATAAGTCTAGCGGTACTGTATGGCACATGCGAGTGGAGAGCCTGCCCTGTGCGTTGGTGTTGGGTGACGAAAGTATGATTCGCCTGTATGGCTGTCCTTCCCTTCGGCGTGAACTCAACCCAGGCAACACGGCACGGTAACTGCAGCGTGCAAGCGATGTAGCGATTTAACTCGTAGAAGCTCTAGAACATTCGACAAATGTCGAACGTCGTCGCGCGCACAACTACAGTACTTGTTGTTGCTGCATGCGACAGCTGCAATAGCCAGCTGCAGAGAAGATGCACCGTGTATTCCAGCTTGTGACTAACTGGGCGATGGTATGTCTGCATTGTGCACCGCAGTCCCACTGTCGGTTATTGACGCCGTAATAATGTTGCTGATATGGTCACAGTTAACATCGATGATAGTGGGAGTAGTAGTAGTACTGTAGCAGTAGTAATTTAGTGAGATTAATAATAACAATTCGAAGTAACGCACAAACATCTGCGACGCGTACGTACATTCTAGTGATGAGTGTTGCAATGTATGTTTTTGCACCTGATGTATGATTGCGTGTGTGTGTTTGCCATTGTTCCAATGACGTCAGTCGGCAGTCAGTGCGTGGCATGAGCAGCTCCAGGTTGTGTGGAGCGTAAAACCCAGTCTTCGCTGCATTCCAGGCGGTGTGCCGAGCCGCTTGCGGACTAGCGGATCCGCGCCAGATGTCGTTGAACATGAATTTTGACCTAAATGTAGTTTTAATCACAGCTGTAAAAAGTGTTCTAAAAATAAAAAACGTTTAAAAACGTTGAATAAAAACGTTATAGCCCTAATTTGTTCAACATCTTGCCTAATGCCTAATGCTGTAGGTGCAGTGTAGCTGTAACTAAGGACAGAGAGAACTTTATTCAATTTGTTGCAATTCACGACTTCACGTACTGACTATGCCTACTGCATGACGTCACAGCAGCCGTGTGCACTGCTTAACGCACTGCTCTGCAGTCTGCAGTCTGCACTCAGCCTCTTTCATAATATTGTCTAGGCCCATTAATTCGTTTCTGTGGTTTCAAAAGTGCTTCTCGAACTTCTTGATGGAATTTTCGATGAACTTTTTTTGAAAAATAAAAACGTTGTCAAAATAAAAAACGTTAAAAATGTAAAAAGCGTGGCAGGAATAAAAAAACGAAAAACGTTTAGGCTCATTCTTTTGCAGTCCTCACTCCATGCACTAAATTCCACGAAACTGTTAAGTCCGCCGCAGCCTACTAGGCCTATAAGAATTCTAATTTCATCATTTTAAAATGTATAAATTGCGTACTCTATATAATTGTAAAATGGAATTCAGTTATCGTTAAGTTCAAACTGTATCACATTGTAAACGACTGATGTGCATGTAGTTTTGGCACTAATGATCAGGGGAAACGGTAAATTCCGACCCCACCCCTTCACGGCAGGACATTTTAAAGAATTCACAAAGCACTCCGTTCCACCTTCCACTCTGTCCCCTTTCCCTTCGCTTTTCTTACCTTTTTCTTTCCCTAACTAGTCGCTCCGCTTCTTCCCTTCTGCGTATTACGCCGTGTTCACGCCGCGACCATCCGAGAAGTAGACGTGCGGCGGCGTTCCGGACCCGTTGCAAAGGACCTATAGTGGAAAACGGCAGACCTGTCAGAAGCGTCGTCCTTGTGCCCAGGTAGACCCTGCACAGTTAATAGCGAAATAGCTCAAAGTACGTCAGCAGATAAAAGACTGTACAGGGTGGTCCAAAAAAGTCATACCCCTGTTTTAATTTTGCGATAACTTCGATAAATGTACATCGATTTTAACCATTTTTATTACAACAAGAAATGTATAACGCATGTGTGCATTTTATAAGTTTTCAGAATTTATGAAATTCGAATTCTTGCAGTAGCTGCGGCGGACTTGACCGTTTCGTGGAATTTCGTTCCGGAATCGGGGACTGCAAAAGACGGACATTTATAGAATCCGCACGCCGCCGCGCAGGGTTGTACTTTTTTGACCTACCGCAGCTTAGTGAGGCACATGTTGGTCACGTGATCACAGGCAGGCCGGCGCGCCCCCCACGCGTGGCATTTCGTGCTATATCCTCGTGTCGATACGAGTGAGAGCCGGGCACGTTCTGACGTCATTATGACGTCACGGTCAAAACGCCACGGTGTAGACGTCGCATGAGTGAAGTGAAACAAGTATACGTCTAGCGAATGTTGTCACGCAGTTCGCATGCAGTGGCCCCGCAGTCTACCATCACGCGTCACCGTATCTTCCTCATTACAAATCACCAACCGCTCTTTCACATATGCATCACCTTACCTGTGGAATCGGCTCCCTTCTTCATTCCGTCAACCTCATTCTGTTCACTCTCCTCTTGGTTCACCCCATCCATACGCATATCACCTCATCACTGTCACCACCTATCACTCCCTCGACCTTTCACTCCAGACTTAAAACTCATCTCTTTCACAAATCCTTTCCTCCATAGTCACACTTATTCATTCCTGACTGCCTTCACGGATTGTATTGAATTAAAGGGGCACTGGCTTTGTTTGTTTTAGTTTCTGGCTATGTGTGCTAGATAAAGCGGAATATTCAGCTTTCGAGTCCACGTTAAACTCTTCTACCGTATCGTATCGTACCGTGCGGACTGCTTCGCCATTTCATGCATAACGCAGACTATATACGCTGTCAAAAGATATCTGTCTGTCTGTCTGTCTGTCGCGCTACAGTTTGGTGTCAAACGGCTTAACGAGTCGTCGAACCTGTTTGAACGTGGAAAATACGGCACCTGTTGCCCAAAATGAGTAAAAATTACCTGCACTTAGGAAAGCATTCGTGCATGTGTCTCTGCGTGTATAGGTTGCAATTAAGATTATCGATAAAACGCGACTGGACGATGATAACCTGCGAAAAGTCTACCGTGAGGTGCAGATACTCAAGCTGCTCGATCACCCAAATATCATCAAACTCTACCAGGTCATTACTCACACGTCTTTACTTACTTTTCTACACTCTCTCGTCTTTTACTGCGCGTCCATGCTTAGATTATTCTGTCCGCCCGTCGTCCGTCCGTTCGTCTGTCTGTCGCAATACTGTGGTTGGTAAATGGCTGTACGTACAGTTGGTAAAGCTTTAAACCATTGAACATGTGGTTTACAGTTTCTTGCAAGCACCAGATAAAATTTGTTTAAACTCTTTCTCGCATAGTTCGTTGACTTGAATGCAGCAGAGTCTGTTTATCGGCATTCAAGCATTGAAAATAAAATCTAACATGACCTAAAAGAGTGTGCCATCAAACTAGGAAGTACAACCAAATGATGCTTGCTGCACTCTTAAAATTAATAAACGGAATAAAAAATGTCGCCCCGAGTGTACTTGCTAGTTGCTGTCTAGTTGACATAGCATTTGGTCTCTTCGTGCCGAATTATATTTCTAGCTTACATTTGATATTTAGCGTTGAGTCGAGCCCCGGACGGGCGGGCGGACGCTAATTGGCCGCCGATCAATAGAGTTTACGTCATCACTCGGTGCCCGCCTCCCTATTGGCTGTGACGCCGGTGCAGTGACGTCACAGCCGGCGCGACTTCGTTGGTGGTCGATGAGTCATTCGACCACCAACGTTGCACTAAAGCGCTGACTACACGCAGCCACAGGTCGCCATTACATTCCCATACACAATACACATAGAGCCGCCACGTTAATCACAGAAAAGTCCTACATATTTGTTTTATTCGTATATTATCGTATATTATAAATTAACATTTCGGTATTAATTGACTCGGGGAGTTTTTCTCCGCTAGGTGGCCACGCTCGCCATCCACTCGTATTGGACATGCGGATTTCGGATGTTTTGTTCCGCTGACTGTCCGCCATTCCTGTGAACAGAGCCGCCCGTCTGGTGCAGTGTTCTAGGTGTTCATCGTAAATAGCAGTAAATGGCCGTGACTGTTCTTGCATCAGCAATCATCATCATCATGTGGTTTAATTCAGGCAGCTGGGCCCATAGAACAGAGAATAGAACATAAACATACACAAACACATCGAAAAACACACAGCAAACACGCATAAGAGAACAATGAAAAGAAGGAGAAAGTAACATCGTAACACACGCAACAGTTTATTTTGCATTTTCTTGCTGTTTAAATTCCGAAAATTAGCATTAACATGGTTGACTACAGATACGCGTTGAATTCTGTATTTTTACGTTTGACACGGTTGAGCATTATTCATTGTTGTAATATTTATGATGTATTATACAACGGAGCCTTTTGGTCGACTGTTTTAGCCGTGCTGTGAATGACAGACTGAGCTCACAAGATTTATTAACTCTCTGTCTACTCGATGTCTGTTAGCTCTGTGGTTCTGGTTCACTGGTTCTGTTCTGCTAAATGAATTGGGCTATTTTCATGTATTTCCATCCCAGGCATTCGTTGTGCTTTCTAGCGAATTAGCATATGCGGTTAGAAATGCCCAGAAAATCACCATTTCTCCGTCATCGACTGCAGAATTTTACACCATCGTCTGCGATGTAATAGGTTAGTGACGTAATCAACTGGAGGTGGCTGTTGATATACGAGTACGTGCAGTAAAAACATGTTTATTTTTATCAGTCAGTTTACTGTTGGCAGGTGATGGAGACGAAAAACATGCTCTACATCGTATCCGAGTTCGCACAGAACGGAGAAATGTTCGGTAGGTGTCGCTTTGTCTCTATAAATAGTCTTTGTTTACGGCGTGGCGACGCCGTGACGTCACAGCGTGACGTCACATTAGGTCTAATCTCTATCATGCCTTCGTCTCTCTTGACTTTTCTAGAGACATCAACAGCGCTAACATTTGACGAACAAGTAAATGATAGAATACAGTCAAATGCAGCCGCTAAGATGTGTGCAAAGACACGCAGCACTGAGAGACGGTTATAAAATAGCAAGTACGAGTGCATGTAAATGTAGTTATCATCGTCTCTGGATGCGGCAGCAGCTGCAACAGCTGTAAACCGATCTACGTGCAGCCGATGGGTGCGAAGGCAGATGGACAGTGTGAAAGTTCATTGGCGGCAGTTAACCATTTGACGCCCACTGTTGCCATATGGGTTAGTACAGCTATGAAGCATCCTGTGCCAGACCGGGGGCGAGTTAAGCCGTTATTTGTAATTTTTGACATCCGAGCACTCTGACACTCAGGACTGAGCGTCAGAGTGCCCGGATGTCAAAAATTACAAAACGACGGCTTAACCTGCGCTGGCACAGGATGCTTTATAGCTGTACCCATATGGCAACAGTGGGCGTCAAACTAAGCGTCTGACTGTCTGTGATCGCTTGAAGCAGTGCAAGCTTCTCTAAAGGTGCCTTTACTTGCTTTTGTGTGCCTCTCGTGGCATCTATTTCGTCGCTTGCATGACGGACGGGCACACACACTTGTATATCGGCGGGAACAATGCTTCTTTCTGCCGCCCTATACTGTACTGCTTATTCGCTCTCTTCGAAGTCGTTATACTCTTTATATCGAGAACTGTTCACGGGAATTTGAGGTTCGACGTTGAATATCTCGGAAAGGAAACTGTTAGAGATATAGGCTTGGTTCTAAAGGACCACCAATAGGAAATGGCATTTGGGCTATCAAACGGTCACGTGACCGATGACGTCACGTGACCCCCGAAGGTGCTGTGATGCAGTACGGTCGGCTATGCTAGCGACAGCTTGGCTTCTTGTTACAGGTTTATCTTACTAGACCAAAAACTGCAAAACGCGAACATGCCAGTCGTGGGTCAGCAGTCAGACGAGTGATTCCAGTCGTTCACTAATGACGTCACAATCTCCAGTCGGTGCAAACCGGGCCATGACTATTGCGACGTCTAGCTATCTATGTCTTTAACCGCACGATCGGTCAAAATAATGTAGTCTACTCGTTTTTTCATACGGCTTCCTGTTAGCATTGCTTGCTCGTTGTTACGCTGTTATGTGAGTGATAAGTTCAATTCTGCTGTAATAAAGACGCTAAAATATCATATCGGCGGCGATGTCACGTGTCACGAGTGTGACTGGTGAGAGAGACGTCCAGTGTGGGACAGTGACACGGGGCCTGTCGGCCGGCCTAGTGGCGGAGGAGGATGTTATGTCCAAGACAGACTGACTGCGGCGAGGCGTTGGCAGCAAACCCCGATCATTTTTAGCAGCTGACAGCCATATTGAACAACCGGTGCCAGACCACCTGATGACGTCACTGAAAGGGGAGGGAGGGGGTCGGTGCCTATGTGTCTGCGCGTGTGCGCCGGTCTTTGGCGATCGAAACGGGTGCCGTGTGTGTTGGCACTCGGAAAGTGGACGGCCGGACGGACGGCAGAGGTTTTCAGTGATGCACGAACCGATAAATTTGCAGAACCTTCTAACCAAATGCTCGAAACGCCTAGGAATCTTGGATTGGGCTGTTGTGTTACTTGTGTAAGGGTACAAAAGGAATGATTCTCCTTATTCGCTGATTACTGGTCTATGGAGAGAACCGCCCGGCTTTCCTCGGACTGTTTGCATCTATCTAGTGTATTTTGATATTTAAAAAAATAAATTTTAATGAATAATACATTACTGAGTTCAAAATTAAGTCATCTTGTTATGGAAATAACGTTCTTGTTCGTGGCGTCATAATTATAGTGACATGGAGTCATGCATGCGAATGAGGCGTGCAATATAGGCCTACATACAGCTTAATGAGTGTCGTCGTCGGTCTTTGTTTGCTTAATATCTGTCTGTCTCTCTGTCCGTTTGTCACCAAAGGCGCGTTTATACACCGTGTCCGGAAAAAAAACGCCCCCCCCCCCTAAACATGTCCAAATAACTTTGTGAATAGAGAATGACAGCCATTATTTTTCTTTGTACCATGCAAAGCCATCTATTTGCAATGTTTGTGTGAAATTTCACGACAACTAGTCTGTCCATTGCTGAGATAGTTTTTTTTATAAAAAGATGGTCGAAAATTGCCGTCGCCAACATTGCCAATAATAAAGCATGCGTGATGCTGACTTACGCCCGCCAATATTGACGTCAGCGCACTGTGTGCCAGCGTTCAACGTAATTTTTTGCATAAACAAAAACAAAATGGTAGCCTAATCAGTAGAGAAAATCGAATGTTGATAAAAGCTTTGCCTAACAGAATTCAAAGGTTCAAAGAAGTTATTAGCTGAATTTCCAAACAACGCGTTTGAACTGATACCTGTTCATTGTGTTGGAAACTTGCGTTTTCAGTGTTAGTTCTTAAAGATAAAAAATATCAAAACACAGGAAACGCAGTGGCCTAAGCCCACTCGTCCCCATGGAAGTGCGACAATTCTACTATAGCGTATCCACAACACGGATAGTCGATCGAGATTTTACATTTTGAACGGCGAGCTTTCGTCACAAAAAAATTGCCGAATTTCGGCGTCGATTGGTGACGCGCGAGCCAATTCGGCTACCGACTTATCTGTCTGTGTGTCTGTATGTCGGCAACTTTGATGCTAAAATTACCTCGGAAGCTAAGTGATTTAGGGATTCGTGTCCAATACGAAAGTGCCTACGGCGCGTCGGTTGGTGACATCATCGATGACATCACGAGACTATGACGTTATACTCGTGCCGTCACAATAATCAAAGTCGAAACATTCGGAAACTAGGTCCTGGATCAACTATCACTGTGGTGTGGACTCTTTCAGGACACGTTAAAGGAGGACATTGTGTTAAAACATGAGCGCATATATTTGATGGATAACAACTGCCGGAGATGAAGCATTTCGCGCGATCGAGCTCCAACCGACAGTGGCGGTGCCAAGGGGTTGCCAGACGGGGCCTGTGCCCCGGCTGTAAACCCTTGTGCCCCTGTTGTGCTGTGCCCCGGCAGGCAAGCCGTCGTCATTTTATTCTGTTATGTATAGCACCAGTTTTTTGCGTTTCACTGTACCAACAGAGGCCAACTTCATGGTGCTCGTGGCCCCAGAAGGCAGGATTTCGAAAACAAATAAATTTTCAAACATTTTCCGGGACTCCCTTTGCTGGAGGGGCTACCTTATATCCCGCACCCCTGCCCCACAGCACGGCCTTCGCCCGCGCACTAGACGCAAGTACCCCATTGCTGGACCCAGAACATCGTGCCCCCTCAGAAGTTATGGTACCCCACTTGTGCTCCAGCAAGAACAAACTCCTGGCGCCGAGGCGACTGAAAACGCGGGAATGTAAAACGTAAACGCGACACCAAGTAGCAGCGGTGGAAAACGCGGGAGTAAGTGAGTCTTGTAGCATCAGGTAAATGTAAGCAGCTGCACCAATTTGAATAGGCCTGTACGTGAATGTGGAATGTTTGTAGAGACAAGAAGGTAGGGAAACCCCACAACGCGGCCGATGCTCTGCATGTTTTTTGGGGTGGGGAGAGTGCCCATAAACGTCGACGCTGGTACTTGTGGATAGGCAGTGATATTTTTCCATAGGCTGTCAGTACAAACCGCCGTCGCGTCGTATCTGACACCGTTTAGCCAAATGATTTGCGATGCAGATTTTAATTAGGGGTTGTGACCTTCCAGTTTGGAGAAAAAGGTTGTCGTGGGGCTGAAGATGGGGTCCCTGAGTAGCCCGGTGGTGACTTCCTATCGACTCCCCATAGTAACCGTAGGCCTATCTTTCACCGTTTTCGCAGTGCTCCGACTTGTCACGGACAGACGCACGGACGGTAAGACTTTTCAGCAAAAGGCGAAAATTTTAACAGTAGAACTTTGCGCCGAAATTGACCATTGGTTCATACATCAAAGCGTTGCTGCCGTCCACTGTAGTAAACAAGAAAGCTGTGCTATAGCAAAGATGACCGCGCGATGCGCGCTATATAAGTAGATCGTGAGCTGTTGTGAGATATGGCCATTCGAAATTATCCA
>Ga0056114_1000381_pt1 | contig 14859 bp, 8 predicted proteins | sample WorMetHERISLAND1_FD_77005 | JGI IMG/M metagenome (GOLD analysis project Ga0056114, IMG submission 77005) | Marine gutless worms symbiont microbial communities from Max Planck institute for Marine Microbiology, Germany - Olavius loisae HERON... ...
CAACCTACGGCACCCGTGCGTTCAGTGTCGCTGGTCCAGTCTGCTGGAATGCCTTACCGGATTATTTAAAGTCGGCAGATCTTTCGTTCGATGTTTTTAAACACCACCGTAAAACATTTTTATTTTGTAGATACTGACACTAGTACTGCGCATTAGAAACATTAGTGGATGCGCTATACAAATGTATATTGAACTGAACTGAACTGATTTGCGTCAAGGGCGTCATCCGTCAGATGGTACGATTACGTCTCTAACGATTAAGTTTTACGTCGTACCGGTCTCCTTGCGGCCTCATCTACTGTAAGTAAACGATTTGGTCACGTTGTGCAACTCCCTGATGATGCCTCAGCAAACCATATACTCCGGACCGGCCATCACCCAACTGGAAGCATGCTCGAGGTCGACCACCCACTAAGTGGATCCATCAGATCCACCGGGACACGGGAATACCGGCGACTGATGCTCTGGAGCTGGCAGCTGACAGAACGTTCTGGCGACAAATCGCAATGGCGGGATGACCGGCTGAACGCTTCGCGACATGAACGAAAGGTAGGACGTAACTTAAAAAACATCCTGAAAACCAACACCAATTCTTATTAGAGTTATGTTAGGAGATGTCACTACAACGACTGAATTAGCAGATGTCAGAGAAGAGCCAACAATAATAATACAGTGCCAGTGTTACTAGTACAGATGTATCACACAGAAGTAAGTTTCCCTACGTCTATCGTGTCTCACCATCATCGTTACAAGCGCAGTGTGTATTCAACATATACAACGGACACTGAAGAATCGGAAATACGACCACTGACAACACACAACAGATTACAGTGCACCTGTCACACATCTAACAGTTATTTACAGCTGCACTAAGTAGTACGGTTCAACACGTTCTGAGGACGATCTTCCTAGCAGTCAAGTAACTGGAGTAAAACATCAATCACTAGACTGAGACGGTGGGCGGCAGCAGCAGTAGTCATCTATAATGTCCTACTCAACATAATACCGGTCATGGTTTGGCTCAACAACCAAAAAATACAAGACACAACAAAATCACTGATCATATACACATCAACTGAAGCAAGCCACCCAGCCAGGAAATGCGCCATGCATCACAATCCTGCTGGATGGCGGAGACACACCGGTGGCAACTAGTTGACCAGAGTTGGTACATAAACACGTCGCAACTGAGAGTTTTCGACACCAAGTCCCACATGCTACTCATTGCATCAACTCTGACTATGTATGCCAGTCATAGATGTGTGTGGTATAACTATTCATGACTAGTAATGTCGCATTAGCAACAAGTCAACTGTAATATTAGTTCTGTTAGACACGATGTCTTTGATGGCTTGATTGAGCAGTGTTTAACGCCTCAAATGTTTAATGTCTTTAACGGCATCTAGTACAGGAATAGCAGAGCAGATCGCCATCAAGCTTGGTCAGTGTTTGGATTGGATTGAGCAGTGTTTTACGTCCCCGCCAACACAGTATAGGTTATATGGGAGACGGTTTTTACAGGTCAAACGACCCAACCAACAGTATTCAAAGTACAGTGGTCAGTCAGTGTACAAGAGTTAATAACGTGTGACATGCTATTGTAATACTGAAAGGATCCGAAAGATTCTTGTGAATTTAACAGCTTACACCATAACGACTATATAATCATTATCATTAATATGTGACTCATGCACATACTAGCAAAATCACACTATAGCAATAAGATTATTAGCTCCAATGTAATTAATTTTCAGGATGAAGCAGATAGCGAAAGAGAGTTTGTGCCAAACTTGACTACCTGGACATGGTGACTAACTGGACATGATTTGGCAGCCGAACCTAAATCAGGATCAATGGGATCCACTTTGTAGAAACATGCATTTCACGAGTATTAGTGCATAATTAGGTTTTACTCATGTGCAACAACAGCTGCACAGCAATAATTCTTCAGAAAATATACGCGACTAAATCACAAAACAAACAAATAATGACGAGACAGACGACACAACGTACATCACGACATACAAGTAGTAAGTAACAGGAATAAAGTATAAAGTTTCAGGCAATGTAAATGCTAGCAACTCTCCATACTAGAAAACCCCAACAACGCCTAATACATTGTATCTCAATGAGTGAAAGAATTTGGTTACCAATGCAGATTGGTCATTCCGTAAATTTAACAGCCTGAACGAGTATGTCATGGATATGAAAAAAATGAGCTTTGTGGTCGAACAGTATTATTTATTGCCTGTCGACAGTGGCTCATCCCAACAAATTTAGTAGCTCTAGACGGAATGATCTGATGTTGGTCCTTGGCTTTGCCCTGTCACGTAGGTTGTGGTCGATCTGTGAAATTCATCGTCCGGTGCTGGCGGATCACGATGCATCTTTGATAGCTACACGTCAAACGACTCGATCATGGGGATTATAGCTGTGACAAAATTTGGATCCCTTGGTACCAATAGCATCAGTTGGTGGCGAGTTTAACACACATTACACACCGGCATGTTCAAACAATGTTGATTCTTGTGGCTTATTTGATCAACACTGTGAGATCTGGTGAGTCACAATCAACATATAAATCAACAAATAATATCAAAACCTAAGAGATCGTCTAGAACATGGTCCCGTCAACCTGGTCTTTGTGGAAATGATCTGCCACCTGCCTCACACTTCTTTACAGCCAATCACTGCATTATCTGCAGAAGATAAGTAATAATCTATAATAATATAATAATAATGTCAAGACAGCCATTCTTTAATAGCATCATTGGAACTGTGTAAAGAAACAAGTTACGGACGTTCCAACTGGTCAATTTTTGTCATAAAGCAACATCCTGGACTGGTCACTTAAGAACTGGCACCTCTAGCAGAGTCAATTTTTCAAAATCTAGGAAAACGACGAGAAATCGGGTCTCATTCAAACTCATTTTGTCACCATCTAGTCTGCCGTTTGTCAATGTACAGTGTTAATGAAAAGAAAGTAAAAATGTTACTGCACTGCACTACTATCACACAACACTTCACCACAATGTGCAAATTAACACTACGTGATAAATATGACACAAACGCTGCTTTACAAATATTTATTATCATTCACATCCTGTTTTGTCATCTATACTATGGCACAGAGAGCAGTAATACTTGACATACTACAGCAAACTCAACAATTGCTGGGAAACTTTGTGATAGCATCGTAGAATGCTTTCGCCACGTATTCGGCATTCTTTGAGGTAATGCCACACATGTTGATTCGGCCGTCACGCATCAGATAGATATGATATTCTTTGACGAGCATCTCCACCTGGCGAGCTGAATAAACAGATGCACAGCATAAAGTACAGCCATGCATATTAATAATCAATAATATAATCAAGAAGTGCAGAAATCTAATGCTAACATTCGAATGCTTAGCCTATCTCCAATCAGTCCAATGACTGTTTTAGGCCTATATTATTAGCTACACTGTTGCGTCCGTCTGTCTGTCATCGTCGTCATCTGTGATGTTATGTATTGTGGCTAAATGGTGCATCCTAAAGCAAAAGTTACTATTGACAGTTTATAGGAAGTCGTATATGAGAAATCGATTGGAACCAAAATAAACGACCTTGACCTTTGTTTAGAGGTCGTATCAAGGTCACGTTAACCATTGCGTTACATATGACGTCGAATATCTCGAGAACCGTTAGAGATAGAGGCTTGCTTCTAAAAGACCACCAATAGGAAATGGCATATGGGCTATCGAATGGTCACGTGACCGATGACGTCACGTGACTTTGAAAGGTCAAACTCGTGACCCCAATACTCTTAGAGTGCAATACCTCGAAAACTACTTGCGCCAGAGACTTCAAATTTGGTATGCAGCTTTTATCGGGAATGCCGAGCGGGCGCACAAATAATTTTCCTGAAAGTGGGCGTGGCCTAGGTCACGTGACCCCTACAATTTTTGGCAGTACGGTTGGCTATCCTAGCGACAGCTTGGCTTTTTGTTACTTATCATTTTCTCATCAAAAAACTACTTATTTACTGACATTATCAGTATAATTAACACGTTAACCCCATCTCATAAATAAATAAATGACTTCAATGGAACTGTATGTCACGAGTTACAGCAAAGTGCCTCGGCTTCTCTGATGGATATAAAAGTTAAATTTTATTTTTCATACCTTTACTTATATTCAGGGTTGCACTGGAACCACTGCTTCTCCAGTGGTTTTGTGTCATCTCCTAGTAAGTCTATTTTTTGATCTCCTCTTTTTTGACTTCCTGTTTGGCTTCACAGGCTCAACTGCAGTGACTGTCCTCATATCCAATCAGGGTTGGAAAAATCATGATTTTCAAAAATAAACATAAATCTAGAAGAGAAGATTTTAAAAATTAAAATTGGGATTTTTTTATATTAATCAGATTTTTAGGATTTTTTAAAATCTCCTACTTTTTGAGTTGTTTTTGACGCATATGCTCATATGTGTAGTTAATCAGCAGCTATGCTACAGAAAAATGTAAATTTATTTAAAAATCATAAATTAGTTTGCTTACTTTTAACTTTGACGCAGCATTACTACGTGAAAGAAAACACATCGGCTTGTCACTGAAAGCAGAAATCAAATTCATATTTTTCAATAATTAACAATAACATCTGTATCTGCATTAGCTGGCAATGAACAATGAACACATTTTCTAATCATCAGGACTATTCAGACAAAACTGTGCAAACCGGCACCGATAATAGCATCTGAGCTAGTTTTCCCAACAAATTGTCAAGCCAGAACAAGCGACATCGGTCTAGAAATGCTAAATATGGAAATGTACAGTGTATCTGGTGTGAATTTGCTCACAAATTGATAAATGTTTAATGTTTCTGTCAGTTCTGAACAGACATACAAGGTTCTGTTTCATATTAAAACATGGAATGGACATAAACTGAAATGTGCTGCTGAACATTTTCACCTACGTATGTGTTACATTTTCCGGTATACAAAATAATCAGAACGGTACCAATCTTTTTTACTTAAATTTAATTTATATCATGATTAGTGATTTAAATCGGCCAACCTTGCATCCTATGTTCAATTAGTTAAAACTCAACAGTGTCGTAACAGACAACTACTGCTGTGGACACTAACCAGTCAGTCCGGTGTAACAGAACATGCCATTCTGCTGTACAATGTGGTCCCAGCTGCCGGGCGTACCAAGAGCTTTCAGCTTCTGAAACAACAGCTGTCTCACTGTCTGAATATGTTGAGCCATTGAGCGCAGCGTCTCCGTCCTTTACCAAACACAAACGAACGAATTGATCAATAACATATACACTGTGTTCAGAAAAAGACAACCACTCACATTTTCTTTCATATCTCCGCGAGTGATGTGTAGATTTAAACAAAAATTGCAGTGAGTATACCTAAGGAATGGTGCATTCTGACAATGTAGAAATTAGATATTCATTGCGGCCAATGACGTCATTATGACGTCACATTTGTTAACGTTTGTAAATAACGACCTCCAGACAGAACACAGCCTATTCACAGCATAATTCAACGACTGATAATTAATAATAATCAGCTATTTAACACACGGCAACAAGAATATTACTGTGTTATTGATAAATTGAAATGTCATATCTTATTCTCAATATATCCACCTTTCTCTTTAACACAAGTGTGGATTCGCATGAGTCATCCACGACATTCAGTTGCTGTAACATTATCTCGCGTCAGTGGTGATCGAGCTTAATCAGGTTTATGAATGAAAATTTGTTTAATGTTAAATTACTGTCTTAAATTCCACCACATAATACACGATATGACCACGTCTATGCACCAGCAAGTACCCTGGATTCGCAAAAAACGATATCCTTGGGATCACGGCTTATTTGCGTGCTGTAAACTCGCTCCAACTTTAGCCAGACAATGAACGTCATAATTACGTCATCGATCGCAATGAATATCTAATTTTTACACTGTCAGAATCTATCCATCCTTGGGTATATTCACTGCAATTTTTGTTTAAATCCACAAATAATTCATGGAGATATGAAAGAAAATGTGAGTGGGTGTTTTTTTCTGAACACAGTGTACATTTTGTATCTCTATAACTCTCTGAAAATTCACAGTTATTGTAATAGGTATGTCCTCAGTTAACTGTATATCAATTTTAATTATTTATACACAGAGCACAGGTTGACACAATACAATGCACATCTTACAAAAATACATAAAACATCACAAAATGTCTGTTAAGAAACACGTCGATGAAATAGATGCACCAAGAATCTCAGCTTCTGACAAAACAGATTATATCCACCACACAAAATATTATCGGCTGAAATGGCCAAAAGGTACCAAACCGATGGGCCTATCATCCGGCAACAAACATATGACGATACTGGTAGCTAATTTTTGATACAATATCAGCATGTAACAGAAATAGGCAGATTCATTACACAGATGTTGCAATTTCCGCACCTTGCATACCATTATCAGGTCTTTTGCGCATTATAAATTCAATACTTACTTACTTACTTGTGCAGCACTGCTATGAGGACATAAGGATTACAATGAAAACTGGTCATCTTACCATTCATGATAGAGTTGTGGGTTGTTAAGAATGGTTGCTACAACGCGTGCCCCATGAGAAGGTGGATTGGACCAAGTTCTACGTACAATAGTCACCAGCTGGGAACGAACTTTCGGCAACTGCTCCACATTGTTCACAATAAACAGCAGAGTGCCAATTCGTTCATCTGCAACAATAATGCATCAGAAATTAATGGTTGCTAACACAAAGAAAAAATGTGTTACAGTGAATACTGTGTAATTTAGAACTGTAACTTAAAATACTTTCCTTGTCACCACGACAGTTAGTAATTAACAGACAATAACACACCAATTTGATACAGCTACGTGAGATATAATTAGACAGCAAAAAAGTTCAATGAAAGTTTACAAGGTTCACTATACAACAAAATTAGCACAAACAATTTAGCTTGCAGTGTCAAATAATACATTCGTGTAATCTCTACATAAGCTAATCATGTAAAACCCAAATATTTTGGCAACCCCAAAATTAAGCTATTTTTTATCTACTTTATTTTCAGTACTTTTATATCTGATATTTCAAATCTCACAAACAATACAGTAATCTCGTTTGATCAAAACATGCAGAGAGAAAGAGATCAATAACTTCACCACTCAACACATGCAAGCATCACTACAGAAATACAAACAAAGCAAAACAGTGCTTCCTGTGCCTGTCTACTCTGAACTATTATATCAAGCAAATATACAAAATTACAGTAAAAACCATGTATATGTTCCAGTAATACTGACTAAGCCAAGTATACACTTAAAATGTAGTATTAAACATACTGTATAAGCCAAAATTCTTTGAAAAAGACTGCGCGATCAGCATCTCAAGTCCTTCCTCCTCAAAGAGGCGCACTGAAGCAGCATCCATAGCAAGATCTTCTGAAGCAAAACCTTGGTAAGCTCCATCAAAGAAAGGGAACAAGCCTTTTTCCTGTCAGCAAGAAATACCAGCTAATATTCAAAGGACGGTTCTCTTGCAAAGATCAGTCATACTGTATCATCAAAGTAATTAATAAATCAAATTAATTAATAAGTGATGCCAAGACATTAATAACAGATGTGTTTACACAACTGAAGCTAGGTTGTTATTATCAGCAAAGCACATACAAGATGGAGATGTTACATGAAACTTCCCTTGTTATCACAAACAATGTCAAATGAGTAATGCACCTGTCACACAGTTCTTCCATTTGTGCACAAGGTAACTTGATGGACTGGGATCTTCAGGGTCAGTCCACACTAGTCCCACAATGAAATGAATACTTTTTGGACAGTTCTCTGGGAAAGGGTGACCAGTAGAAAAAATTTTCGATGGAAAGATTGACAGTGAGTGATGCTGCAGCTCAGCCAAGAGATTCAGCATTACATAACAGGGCCAGGGAAAGGTTAAGGGGTTTTTATGATGTCAAACCAACCCAATCCAAGGCATCATGCTAGAATGTCCTAAATTTTTCAGAGTAGCAATCTCAATTCTCTAAATGTTTCACAAATTTGGCACAACTACCCATCAAGGCCAGATAATAAATACCAGGGATCACCCCACCTGGCCACCATCTTCATCGAAGAGGTGAGACCCCAAATCTTTGGAGTAACACCCCCTATTCCCAGGCCAAAACTGTTCGCTCTAGAGATTCTAAATATGACAAGATGACGCAGCAGGGCCACATGATGAATAGCATGGTCAAACCCACCAGCCATCAAGGCTAAATGTTGGCACATTTTTTACAATCTCTAAGCTCCAACTGCTGAACCTAGTTTAACTAAACACAGTAGAGCAACGAATTCAACAGTCGACCAACTAGAAGCATTACATTACTGACATTTAGCTGATTTTATATCTGTGACGTGGGTGCACCCGACCAAATGGTGCAACTTTTCTACCACTTTTTGCACTTCTTATGGCACACCAACTTGTTGGCTTGCAAAACAAAATTTCAAAAAGGTCACTAGGCATTCTACCACCACAAACAAAAGGTTAGTAAAATTTAGGTATTTGCAGAGCACAACAGTAATAATAAAATACACAACAAGGTGTAAGTTAGCTGCTGAAAAACCAGGTGCACAATTTTACCTTGATTACAGCTGCCACTTGTTTCCATTGGTCTAGTGACAGATCCATGCCTGTAGGGTTGTGTGCACACATGTGAAGCAATATGACAGACTTCTCTGGAGCTGCCTGTAATTGCACATCATGCATGGTTAAAGCAGCGGCCCCACACACTGTGATCACGCCCGAGATCTCTGTCGTGTGATCACCATCTTGATCACCATCTATTTCTGCAGTGATCACGAACGAGGAAATTTGAGGGTGGGCACATAGCCTGTCAATTGATCAGTATATAAGTATTACACAAGTAAATATAATTAAAATCAGTTATCACGCATAATATTGTGCCCGTGAAACCTGACTCATCCTGCAGTCATGCATTACAGTACCAGTAGTTATTCACTGATGGATGGCCTGTAACTGGATGCAATATACACCTGCACTCGACCCTGACTTGTCTGTGATCTGGAGCCAGTTTCTTACGGAAAGTTTGTAGTATCCAATGCGACTATCCCGCAGCAAGGAAACATTTTTTTACTTCACACAATTTCCGACAGATCTGTTCTGTGAGCTATGACATAAACAATGACGTTGCACCGAAAGCGTGGTTGACTTACAGACATGGAGACAGCTATTGTCTGATTGGCTGAAGCCAAAAAACCTCCATCATGATCACAATCTGATTTAGCACTGCTGGTTCTTATCATGAACACTGTCATGAACATGATCGGGATCACGACGGTGATACCAATCAGTATGATATGCCTGATAAGCCCCACACGCCGTGATCTTGACGGCGATCATGATGGAAATCTCTGTTGTGATTACGGTGTGTAGGGCCGCTGTATAACAAACACATCCGGCAATGGTTACGTACTGCAGCTATGCATCTACGTGACGACACCTTCACACAATACAATAACAAATCCGGATATAATCCATGCAAGACCCAACAGAACTCACCTGCTGACAAAGACGGTGGACCAAGTGGATCCACCTTGATCTATTTCAGGTGTAGAGCAAAGGACTGTGGAATATCTTGTGATAAACCAATCACAACAAAGCAGCAGTCCGTGGTTTTGTCAGCCAGCCAATCACGGCATATGTTGGCCATCTTACTAGGCAGCTGTCGGTGGCTACAACTGCTGTGCCCAGTGGAACCCCTGTGGTACAGACCAAAATTATATAATGCTCTACTACAACGAGGACGTCAGGGACAGTAAGCAAACATAAATACTGCAGCAATCTGTATCAACAGCAAAACATTGAGAAATGACTGTAAACCACCGAGAACAAGATAATTACCCTCAGGTCTTCAATCATGCCTTCAAAGTCGACACAACATTTCTCATAATCCCAATATCTATACTCCTTGATTGCTGGATACTGCAGTGATTTTGCGATGCCAACGTGGTTAGCTAGCAAGACAGATAAACCAATAAACATTAGCTTGTATTACAATTTGGTTAAAATTAAGCCAGTAACTCAATAGGTCAATAACTGTCTCCTCTTGTGGACGACCTCAATTTATGGCAAGTCTGAAAAGCAGAGAATGCTGGTATTTCGTTTACTGGGCTTGGCATTTTCTACGTTTATGTCCACTCCCCTCCCCGGGTGACATGCTTGAGCCATGATACAAAATTAAAAACGTTTTTCTTCATGTATTGCAATTTTAAGCTTAAGCTTTGCATCTATACTGATGGCTCAGTCCCTTTAGTTCATGTTTACCCAGCACTGGCCGAGTCTGCTATCTCTCCTTCCCCGCATAAGGATGCATGGCAAGAAAGAATCATGTCGCAAAGCGCTCCCAATATAGAGTCACAACAACTACAGAAGCCTTATACTAACACATTACAAAGGCTTACTTTAAAACTCGTGTTCTAATAAACGAGTGAATACTCGCCTTGAGTACTACTTGCATCAATGTGAAACAGCCCTAATGCTAACTGGTTTGCAAAAATTGTTAATCAGTTATGATATAATACCATTTTAACATCTTTAGACTGCACATCACAAATGCATCACATCCAAATGTAAGCTGTTCAACCTGGTGCACTACTGAACGCTTCTGTACTGCAATCCTGCTTAAACTTACCCCAAGTTGGTTTAGACACATAGAGAGTATCATAACCAAGAACGCTGTGTAACAAATCCATTCCAATTCTTAGAGCTCCAGTGCCTCCAATTGCTTGTATTCCATCAACCTACAACATTTAATTTTCATCAATGCACTCAAAACAGACCAAATCATTGTAGTCAATGCCATGTAAGTACACTACATGGTCAATTTGTTACACGTTTCTCATATACAGAACATATGTGAAAGACTGACAGTAGTGTAGCAACTGTCAAACCTGCAAGTAATCAAGGCAAACTACACACTTGAATTTGTATTCAATTCGATTATGAGATGTAATGCAGAAAGCCATTACAACAGCATAACTGTGGCTAATACTTACAGATCTGAGGATGACATTCATTACAACACACTTGGTAATTATACTGCATCACAAATCTCTCAACAAATTTTGTATACAGACGATACAACTTTAAAAAGATTATGAAATTTAAATTATGAGCATATGCTAGTACAAACATCATTTGCAGTAAGAGTGTGCTATTTTCAAAGTGGCCAGTAAGACAGGGTTATTCAATCTAATAGGTGCCTAAGAGTTATTCCAACCCAACCTACTGGTATGTTTATTATTTTGTAAATTGTAGCACCAGTGAAATAAATTTGTTACGACTGAGTATGAGTCGTTGAAAAAATAGGAGGGGTTAGGTAAGGAGGGAAGAAGAGGGGGTACAGTGTCAGATGAGGCCAGAAGGAGGCTAGGCCCTCTCCATAGTGGAAGTGAATCTAGAAGTGACATATTTAGTTGTATTTTTAGATCATGGACATAACAGTAGTCGCAAGGGAGCTACGTCAGTCCTCTCTGGGACTGAAAATTAGATAAGCAAGCAGTATGGCTCAACCATCTCTCCAACCCAGTGGCATATTCAGGAATTTGAAGAAGTACATCCATATCCTTCCTCTCCCCTCCCATTCTCCCTCCCTTCCTTCCTTTCCCCTCTTCCCCTCCCTTCCTTTCCACTCTCTCCTCCCCTTCCCTTACCGAACCCTTAGAAGTAGGACCCCTTAAATCCAGCTACGGGTCTGGGAGGGGAGGGCTGTAAGCTCCCCCGGCGGGTTCTTGGGTGGAACCAAGCCAAAATCGAATTTGGTGCATTTTAGTCTTAAGATCTGACATCTTTAGCAACAATTTTAGGGTCCGGCTAAAAGTCGAAATCCACGAAATCCAATTTTCGGAAGTGACTAACTATCGAAATCCACCGCCTATAAGTCGAAATCCATATGCAAAAAGCGAAATGCAACACCAGCCACGAAATCCACTGCAACACCCCCAACCCCCAAAAGCTAATTATCGGAATCACCAGCGTTGGACCATAAACCACGTTTTCTGAATGTTGTCGCTATATAATACACGGCTGTAGAAATGCGTTTTTGTACCGATTGCTGCGGTTATGGAATTTTTATACTGATTTTTAGTCCACTATGTAATGTTCGTGGTAGGCCTAGTATAGTGTATATAGGAGGTTATGTAATTATTTGTATTTCTTTATTATAGGCCTACTTGCAAAAGTTACAAACTTATAATATCGATATTGATACTATTTATAGGCTTCATATAGAGCAACCGTAATGGTAGTTTACTGCGAGGTTAAAAATTAACGACATCAATGATGATGATAAACTGCATGTTTTCCATATTTAAGACTTCAGAACGAGAAACTCGGGCAGTCTGCGCATTGAGGCAATGTAGTAAAATAACAGGTGTGTGTTAACTTGAGCAACAACAAATGCAATTAGGGTGCGAATATAGTTTATTGCAAGCATACTATTTCAACAGGGAAAAATACAATGCAATCCAGTAAACACCAATAATTTCAAGTTAATTAAGCATAACAAATATATACAAGCATAAATATGTCAGCATGCACAAAAGCTTTTGTTTAAAAAAAAATAAGTCTTCATACATACACACTCCGTCCAATGCTGGTGGGTTTCGATAATTAGCATTTGGGGGGTGTTGTAGTGGATTTCGTGGCCGGTGTTGGATTTTGCTTTTTTGCATGTGGATTTCATGGATTTCGATAATTAGTCACTTCCGAAAATTGGATTTCGTGGATTTCGACTTTTAGCCGGACCGACAATTTTATTGATTTTCCACTGGGGAACTTCTAAGGTTGCATTTTTGGCCACATGTGAGATTTTTCACAGTTCAAAGGTGGGCACGGCCCAAGTGGCCCAGTGGTAAACACTCCTCACATCTCCCACCGTCAACTTTCACTCTGTCTCTCAGTTGTATTCAATTGCGAAAACTTACCCGATTCTCAACAATTGAGCGGCTGTTTTTGCCAAGCAGTAACTGTGCAGCAGCTGTGCGAAAGGCAGGCAGACCTGCTATTGGCAGATATTCATGGTCAAGAGTATGATCTGTCGATATCTGAGCTTCAACGGTACGAACCACAGGTAGTACGTAAGACTTGCCTTCATCGGTTCGAAATGCTTAAAACACAATACAATATTAAGTGTAATTAAAAATGATAATAATATCAGCAGCACAGTGGTGGGTTGGACCAGTAACTGCTACCATCTGTATCCCCAGGTGGCAGATAGCGGAACAGCCTAGCTCTTAGTTGTTTTTAGAGGTTAGCTGTGAAACAGGCAGTCTGGTTGGCTGAAACATGTATGTCGAATAAAAAGCTGCAGACCACCACTGGCAGGATTTAAATTCTGTGTCATTCTCCAACATTGGAGTTGTGTGAAGGAGGGCTGCTGGAACGTGGACTGCAGCAACATTATAATTTCTGGGTACTGTCAGCGTGATCTGATGGGTCAGGCAGGGGTCGCGTTTGACAGAGTGACATGCGTAACTCGTCCGCCAGCAACATTCATATGTGGCAGTGGCAATAGTAAATGCAATGGTAGCAATGCTGCTCCTATGATCATGTCATCACCTTTGATGGAATGAGCACTGAATGCAGCGTAAAAATGTGGCACTCCAAAACAGGGAAGAATGGTGCATCATCAGTAAAACTCTGCTCGCTTCCACCAACCAGTGATCCCGTCTCCCATATAACCTGTACTGTGTTGGAGGGGACGTAAAACACTGCACAATCCAATCCAATCCAATCCAACCAGTGATACACTCATCGAAAATGTACAGAAGGCATATGCAAGTTGCGGTATGGAAGGCAGCACTGCAAGTCGTCGCCAAATATGGACCCAACAAATTATAGTTGGGAGCTGGACCACGAGCGTATTCTGCAGCCACGAATAGTGTCACCTGGCCGACTGTGTGTACTGCCAGAAATACTGCAGCTCATCCGGTGCAGCTGCCAGACCTCTAGATGATGGTTCCAAACTACAATGCACGATACATGTATCTTGTGTCTGTGAAGGTGAGCAAGCTTGCGAGATCCTCTTATACACAATGAAGTTCTGAACTATAAGCATCTGACGTTGCTACTAATGAAACAGATAACAACTAATGGTATGACACTGGAATAATTGTTTTAGTAGTTATGCTCGTTGCATTGTGTTCGGCTGTACTGTTCAAATAACCGGTTACACTAAACGTTGAATCGCTTAAATCGTCTGAATTGTCACCAATGCAGTACGATAATTCCAGATTAAATTTGTCATTTTTTGGTAAATAGCATTCACTTTACAATGGTAAATTCACCCGACTGTTGTACCAGCTTATTCAGTAGTCACCTAACACTAGCCCTAACCTCATGTGCTAACCCTGAATCGTCGCCGATCATGTCGCCGATGCAGTACAATGATTACGTCACGCTTCACCGCATATGGGCGCATATGCACTGCATCGGCGCCGATTCAATAATTAGTGTAACCCGACCAGTATGGGTTGCTAATTATGGTCAACGGTGTCGGTTGTATCGGTGGTGACTTCAGTCAAACCAGTGAAACTTCAACTGAGATGATAGTGTGAAAAACTAAACCAAATTACATGTACATGGGTCTTTGTCTATGGTGTCATGGCGGCATGACGTGTTTTTATTTACGTGACTGTTTTTAAAGTTTTTAATCAGTTTTTATCTGGTTTTAGCTTTGTCAGTTTAGTGCTTTTATAAGTTTTATAGCAAATAGTGGTGAATGAGCCGCAAGCTTCTGCTGTGAAGCGAACCGAACGATAA
>Ga0056114_1000382_pt1 | contig 14852 bp, 12 predicted proteins | sample WorMetHERISLAND1_FD_77005 | JGI IMG/M metagenome (GOLD analysis project Ga0056114, IMG submission 77005) | Marine gutless worms symbiont microbial communities from Max Planck institute for Marine Microbiology, Germany - Olavius loisae HERON... ...
ATGTTACATGTCGATGACTAGTAATAGGCACAACAATGCAGTAAGCACCATCAGTGAAGACTAAAAAGTGAAAAAAACAGCGAAAAAATAGAAATGCAGCTGCAGTTTTAGACCAGTCCAGCTTTCAGTCCCCATTTCAGGATTTCAATGTTCTCGAGTGTAGAATGTAGATGCTGACAGTTGAGACCTTGCGTCAGTAATCGTTCTATACCAACTGATGAGAAGTCTAAAGTGAAGCTCGGTATGAAATACACCATTGAGTGATATTAAGTATGTAAGAAATCACTAATTGTTAGGCTACATAGAACAGTCTTGGTCTGTTTCGCTGAAAAACACAGATCATCAAAATTTTGTACATAACAGTCATCGGACCCAATCCAATCCAATCCACGCAACATTCTCCAGAACTCGACCCAATCCAATCAGATCCAATCCAATCCAATCCAATCCATGGTTGAATCCAATCCATGGACATCTCTGGACACAAGCCTTCGTTGTTGTTAAATGTAAGCATTCATTGTACAGGGATTACCAGGTCAAAAGGGCGATCTTGGTGAAAAGGGTGACTCTGGTTTACCGGTATGTTTTAAATTAGTTGAAATTTCATTCAGCAGCGGTTGCTTGTTGTAGCTGTAAAAAAGAAAGAAAGAAAGAAAGTAAGTAAATAAATAAGTAAGTAAGGTTATTTCTTTAAAATATTTCACACGGCACTGTGGCCCCGGGCCCATTATCCAAACAAAAATGTCTTTAGAGACTGCCAGAATCTATTGAACGATAAGTCTGCCTCTTTCAAGTGCGATGGAAGACTCTGCCGTCAGATTGTTTTATTTAACTCTGTACACAACCTGCTTACAACCAGACCAGTCATTTTACCAATCTTGCCAGATAAGGGAGAGGTTTTACTAGACTGCTATCTGGTCGGCGTCATATCTTGCGGTACTATCTGGTTAATGAATTTCAAACAAACTGCACGTATCGTCACTATCGTGGTGGCTGGTATTGTGAATGAAAATCACTGAAATCTGTCCACTCCATGTTTTTGGGGGGGATTTCTCACACATATGTTCTTTGTTACCGAGATGCATTTGGCAGTTCTTGAGCAGATAACGTAAAAGAATATAGTAAATACATGCAAACACACAAACAGAATTTTAAACTTATTCATAACATGAGATTGCTGCAGATGATATTAAAATGTAGCATGCACATAGCACGTTTAGCCTGATTTACATTTTATTTGTGTGGTTAAAATACATTATTATTTTTATATATGAACACATTTATTTTTTGTGTTGTCAGTTTAGCTTACTATGATGTCAATAAATCATTTTATAATGATTATGAGCTTGGTTACCGTAAATTAAAACATTTGTTCAGTTCATTTCAGTTCGCTCTTACTTATTGCAATTCAAAATAATACTAAGTACGAGAAAAGTAAAGTAATACTGTATATTGGAAATTATAATCGAAAATGGTTGTTTTATTGTCAAGGCTGTAATATTACTCTGATTTGTCTGCAATGGCGATGTTGGACAGCTTTATCCATCACACTGATAACACGTTTTTTGCTGATGATTATGTAATGCGTTGTTTATTCGTGTCTGCTCACTCTGCTGTAGGCTTTGACGCCCACCGTTGCAATGCAGTATGGGTACAGCTATAAAGCATGCTGTGCCAGACCAGGTTAAGCTGTCAATTGTAATTTTTGACATCCGGGCACTCTGACGCTCAGAGCTGACCGTCAGAGTGCCCGGATGTCAAAAATTACAAATGACGTCTTAACCCGGTCTAGCACAAGATGTTCTATGATGCTCTATAGCTGTACCCATATGGCAACAGTGGGCATCAACAGGTTAAGTTTGAAGAGTGCATCAGTAACTAGCAACACTGTGTCTGTATGCCAGTAAATATAGTTTTGCTGTTTTAGCTGTTTTACTTTGGTTATACTGCGCTCACTGTTCGGTAGTTCTGTTCTCTGGTCGTAATGTGCTGCTGACTACTGTTAATACGCCGACTTGTCTGTGTTGATAGTTTTGTCTCCGAGTCTCGTTGCTGTAGAGTTGAGATGTAACTTTCAGGGACATCGCGGTCCACAAGGTTACCCCGGGGAGCCAGGAATGCCTGGTTCAACAGGACCGCCGGTCAGTTAGCTGCTTAGCTACCAGAATCGTTCGTTCAGTTATTGTGACATTATTATCCGAGGCGTATTTGTCACGCACCGAGATAATTGTATTTTAATGTACTTCTTTGTATAATTACCTCCACTGCATATCATGGAATTGCGTGTGCTTGATTAAGCTGATCACACTCGGCTTTTTAGTCGACGTTAAACTCTCCTATCGTATCGTATCGTATGGACCAGACTACTGCTGATCTACTTTTGCGTTTTAATTCCACTTTTTATATTTTTAGACGTGGTTAGCTGACCACCTGCCAGCTTTTCAGCGCACATTAAACTTTTGTTCCGTATCGTAATACATAATTTGCATAAAATTTACATAAATAGTTGAAATATGAACTAATTAGGCGCATGCATGCATGCAGTTGTTTATGAAATGTGGATATTTGTTACATTAGCTTCGAAAGAAAAATTAGAAATTATAGGTAATATGAACAATACTCGTATTGTGAACATGTTTAGTGAAGAACACGTGGGAGTCTGAGCACCATATGACAGCAAGCTGGACTGCTATTTGATCACAGTTTGTAAAATCGTTTTAGGGCGTGCCAGCCGCATCTGGCATTCATCGCACTAGATCTTCGTTGCCTGGTCCTCGTGGACTTCCTGGAGCGCCTGGAGTGAAGGGTGATCCGGGTCTTCCTGGGAAGCCTGGACTGCACGGGGAACCAGGCGTGACTGGGTTGCCGGGACCTAAAGGTGACGTTGGACCACTTGGACAGAAAGGCGAACGAGGGATTCCAGGTCTTCCAGGATCCGCGGGACATCCCGGTTTGCCTGGAGAGACTGGTTTGCGAGGAAAGAGAGTGAGTGATCAGATGTTGTGTGTACACGGTAGACTGCGCTTCATGTTATCCAGCAGATCATGGACAGCAGTCACACCAGTACTGCTTTTCGCGGTCAAATATTTTATCGAAATTCCGCCAGGTTACTTTCATGTTGCACAGTGAAGAAATTTGGATGTTAACAATTCGCAATCATTTCCGTATGTTATTTTGCGACATTTTTGAAACTATACAAGGTCAAATTTTTCACTTACTAACTTAAATCAGTCAAAGATGATTGTGTTGCGAGTGTTCTTGGTGTGGCTGTCTGTGTATGATGGCTGGGTAAGAAACAAGCGCCGTTGACTGCCGGTTGGACGTTCAACAGTCAACTGAAACTAGTCTCGACAGCTGCAGCATCTTAACCGATGATGTTGCCGCTGATGAACGTCGTCATCTCCTAGTTACCGTACTTTGTTGTCGTTTGCTCGTTAAAGACATGGTCGACGTTCGCATTGTGTTATCTGTATTGTTCCAGTGTGCATAAACATCTTCACGCTGTTCGTTGGCTACGATTTGAGTAAATGCGAATGCTTTGTTGACGAACAAGTTGATCTCAGTCGAGTTCGGTTAGTACTGATATAGATGACCATGTTCGGCCGTGTATGAGTTACCTCAGTATATGAAAATAGCATCACTGGCCACCCACGATCATCTTTTCCGAAAAAAAGTCGCCGTGAGTATACAAGCGAAATCTGGAAGATAAACAGGCACATCGCGCTATAAACTAGTTTAGCAGAGTAATCTATGTCTGACTGAGTGCTCCAGAGACTGGCATCTGCGCTATACCTTGTTGTCTCTTGAGGCTTGGAAGTGATATTGCCTTTGCCGTGACTGTGACAATGAGGAAATGATATTGGTTTACCATGACATCTATAACGACAGAGAGACAAGCGTGGCTTATTCTACCCTTATTAAGTGGTATTTTATTTAAGCATGTGAGACTTTATGATACTGTGAATAAATACCCGCATGTATTACAGTGTCATGCATGTTTTTAAATTGCTACATTGTAATTTTGTGTATAGCTGTAGCTTCGTTATGTCGAGGAAAAGTTTTTTTGCAGATTGTGTAAACTTCAGTGGGAGAAGACAGTCTGTTATTATTTCGAGCAAGGCTTTTAAACTGTTAACATCAAGATAATTTACATTTGGTACGTAGGCACCGCATAGGCCTAGTGTGCGGAGACAAAAAATTGTCTGAATTCAGCATGACAATTACGTTTATCTACGAGCTGCTTTAGTAGTTATTTTAATAGAACGTAAGTGCAGTCTCGTAAACCTATATGTAAACTGCTGTATATGCATGAGTGTATTCTGTCTGTCATTTAACCCATCATACATTGCCTCCAAATTATGGAGGATTTCCTACACTTGCAATACAGATTGGTCAACAGTATCACTCGTCCTTAACACCGCGTCAGTTTACTTCACGTGACAAGATAGAATAGTAAAACTATTAACGTTGTGTGTAACCTGTTTATCATTACACATAACAGTGACCGAGTTAGAAGAGCGAATGTCGACGACGTGATTGTGTTAGTTTACTTTTCACGTTTGTTGCTAGAATTGTATACATATTCCGTTCAAAAATTAATAGGTTGTATCATGTATGTCGTATATTTTATCTGAGATTTGTTATTCGCATCAGGGTCCAAAAGGCAACAAAGGCGATCGCTACGTGCAGACATTCGACAACAACAGCTTGGTGACGTTTGCTGAAGGTCCGCAAGGTTTACAAGGCCAACCTGGACTACCTGGTGTACCTGGCCCACCTGGCAGAAAGGTAGATACGACCATCACAGATAATGTCGTCATTAGCGTCATTGTTATCATTATACTATCGTCGTATTTTATTCTGCGATAGTGTACAACTGCTATCATAGTTCTGTCCGTCTATCCGTTCCGTACGTCACACTATTGTATTGTGTCAAAACAGCTAAACATTTAACCAATATGTTTTCACTCTGTGGCATCGCAATTATTCTGATTTTCTCACGTGAAAATTTTCCACAGAATCACCTTTGAGGGGTTTTGAACTCAAACAAAATATAGAGATAAAGATGCTCAGTTTAACTCAACTCAAAGTTTAGTTTTAAAAACGGTAGCTGATAGGGTAAAAGAGATGCAGCGGAGTGCATAAGACAGTAAAAAGAAAATAAAATGATAATAGCAAAGCTTTCATGGAGCGTTAATACGAAGCCTGTATAATTTGTCAAACCTTCTCATTGCTGGTGACTACCTCATATAAGCCATGAAGGACAATTGAGCTGCTGGAAAATGTCATCATGATCAGTATATTACAATAAAGCACTACAGCACAGCATGAGTGAACCATTATCTCTGCCGTCGTATTCCATTCGAACAGATGGGTAGTTGGATATTTTGTCGCGGTTCGCTCAGCATTTTCTTCTAATTTGCCGTGGCAAAGATCAGCGCAGAGTACACGACTAGCGTGTCGCGTAGCTTGTATCTTATGTTCATGTTGGCCACGCTATAATACATGGCGTCGTCGCGCCACTTTCATATCGTCGCGTGCAGCGTACAACTTTGACAAGAAAAAGAAAATATACGGCCACAACTCTACTGTGTCAATGACAGCACTTAATGTCATGAGCTGTCTATGTCCTGTAAGCTTTTGTTTCTTTATAAAGTGGCAATATTTGTACAATATGCTATGCCGTATGTGGCGTTACTGTCTGTTGATGGTACTTATTGGCGGTTAAAATGGAATAACGATAGAGAAAGTGTATAGTTGAAATATAGCGTCATGACATTTCTACATCGTGCGTGGTTTTCCGACAGCCAAGCTTCTTGTTATCTTCGACCCGAAAAATACCGAAGACAGTAATTTGTTTATTGAGTCACTGCACTATTTCTGCGACATTATGAGACGCTGAAGTTAATAAGTAGCCATTAGCAGCTATCAACGTACTGTGACCTTTGCATTGCTGTAGTGTAAAATGAAGTGAGCAGAAGCTTCGTCTCGGTCGTTAACAACCGTGTTTTTTACGTACCGATGACGCAGAAGCGACATTTTGTATGTCCTGGAGCGTTAAACACTTTAATAAGACACGGTGTGTATGTAACCTTGAACAAGTAACGATGCAACATAACAATGCTTTTACTTAAGTACAGTATGTTACGAATAGGCAGTATGTATAGAGTCTAGTAGTCACTACATGTATTACGTTTATTCCCTATAGAAACTACCATTAAAACACAGTAGTGTAGGCCTACGCTCGAAACTGCCACAGTTCTTTCTTTGTATTGTAAGATTCGAGCTCTTACAATACAAACAAAGAACTGTGGCAGTTTAGACAGCTGATTTTTTGGTCTTTCAAACTTTATGTTGTACTCCAGGTGACTCTCGCTGTATAATCATGTCTTCTATCTTATATACTGCGTTTTAATGGTAGTTTAATGGTAGTTGCTATTCTGTACTTATCGTAATGTTAAGAGTTAGTTAATCAATTAATGTTTGAATGCAAAGGGAGCGACTGGTCGACCTGGAGTTCCAGGATTGAAAGCAGAAAAGGGAGAGAAAGGCAACGTGGGGAAACGTGGACGAGCGGTCAGATATCGTTTAATACAATCATCCCTTTGAACTGGAGTCGTATTTTATGTCACTTTTAACGAAAACTTCTAAATAGTTCAATATTTCTTCTGTTTAGCAGAATTCTCTAATGGTCTCCACAGTATAATTTTATCAGACTGACTAAAAAGCTGGAGATTAAGAGACTAGCCCTACATGGCTGGTCAAACATTGACCATTTTCAAGACTTGAATATTGCATGTCCATGTATGTCAGTTAAAGCAAGATTGACTCTGGTCTTACGATATTCTGCATGAAGATGCTGCTCTCGATTGTTCGAAAATTTTCTCTATCCACCTCCCAAAGTACTAGAGGACAAACTGTATAAGATCTATTCATTCAAGGCTTAAGGTTTCTCTTATACGGTTTCGTAAAAAATGTGAAATTGATATTGAGAATAGCTTTCCACTAGACATGGTGAGTGCATCTCGTGCTGCCTTTTTAAAAAGAAACTGTAGGCAATATATTTAGTTTACTTTACGTGTATTGATCTGTGTTTTGTAATTTTTATGATTTACCAATTTCATTATTATGTGAATTTTTTTTAAAATTTTGTTCATTGGCATTTTTTGGTTTAGTGATTGTTATTGTCGCTAGTTATTAGCTCTAGGCCTAAACACATAAGTGTTTTTAACACGTGGGTCCTGTTGATTGTATGCCACTAAGTAATCTGTTACGTTTGCCAATTTAACTTATTACGTCGAAGGTATTGCATCCTACTATCGTTGTTCTCTATTGAACTACAGTTGAACAATGAATTTCTTTACATGTTAAATGTATCACGATAGATACTAGTTTATTTGCCAGTTAAAGATGAAGTTATAGGTTAAACATTATACATTTGTAGCATGCATGTAAGTTAGAAAACTGGATCATAAAATACTTACGCTAGTGCACAAAATAAAAGTGAATAATGCAGTGTGTTACACGTAAACTCTATCATTATTTTCCAATGCCTGCATTACGTCCTGGACATTCAATACAGTGATTGTAGCAGGCATACAATGTGTGAACTTGTTGTTGTGAAGGGACCGATGGGGCAGAAGGGTGAGAGAGGTGCAGCTGGACCACCCGGAGCGTGGGGTGCGCCTGGACCGAAAGGTGACATGGGAGAAATTGGCTTACCTGGCCCAGAGGTAAACTTGTGGGAAATCCTTGTTATAATATTATTATGAATAGTAGGGTTAGCTTAGATTACAACACTGAGAAACGACTAAACTGATGGTAGACTGATGTTCATTGATCAGTGGTGTTTTGATCATCGCGTTCAACATTTTGCGCGTACCACGAGTTGCCTGTTCACGTTCAGTATGTCAACTATATCCGCACGTGTCAAAGACTGCGATAGAATTGCTAAATGGAATTTAACAGCCTCTCTTATTCAAAATTGTTATTGACCACTACATATAAACTTATAAACTGTTTTATTTTCCGCGATTCGTCAGTGTATCTTTGGTTCAAAAGTTTATAAAAATTATGCACCGGAAAGTATGACCACACGACGCAGGCACTATGGGCTACATATTCAATTATTAATTTATCAAATTATTATTTTACGAAAAAATGAGACATTTCGTTTGCGTTGAAAAAAAATGTGTTGTTCTCTTTAGCCTATTTGGCTACTTCTTCAATAAACACATTAACGTTTGAGGTTACGATTTATTTAAAGTTTATCTTTCGTTGGTCTGCCAGGTTTGCACACATAACTGGACTGGCAGAATGTGGGTAAAATGTTGACGTTTATGTTGTTGTTGTTGTCGAAATATTGCTAGTTTAGCATCATGTGTCTGCTGTGTTGAGGATTGATTCGCACTGCTTTTATTTTGCAATGTCAGGTCTGTTCTGCAATAGCAACTGCGATAATTACAAGCGTCTCAGAGGGCATAATTGTATATTGTTGATTTCAGGGCAATGTTGGTTTGCCTGGACTACCAGGGCTCGATGGTAGAGACGGTGAAACAGGGCCGCGAGGGCTAATGGTAAAGCAAAACGTCATCATTGAATTTACTTTGATAGCATCGCATAACGTAACGTAACTTGCGCCTCTGAGACCTTTCTCACTGACACTGGAGTATAGTTACAGTTGAACTGCTAGTTGTGTCGAGTGCAGTAACACAAAACTCGATAACATTCTAGGCTTATAGTGCAGCCCATGTATTTGCTGTGTATTTGAAACCGTGTATGTAGTGTGTTACGGTTGCAGTTTAGCGAAGTGCTACCGTTTAGTATGCAGGATGATTGACAGGTAATTGTTGATTATTGCTTCAGGGTTATCCAGGTGCGAAAGGTGAAGTCGGTGATCCAGGTGTGCCAGGCAAAGATGGGATGATTGGTCCACCTGGGCTACCGGGACCTCCGGTAAGCAGTACTGACTGGCATTTCAATCATATCTTGAACGTCACATAATTAACAAACCTCTTTGTTTCTTGATATAAACGCCCCATGAGATTGATTTATTGTATAGCAACGCGGCCAGTGGTAGCACACACCTGGAGGGTCAGTAAGCTACATATAGGTAAACGCCACAGCATTCACAGCATTACTGTCGGTACGTACGTCTTTGAGGTAAGCACACTGGGCCAGAGCTTGATAGATTCCTCATCACTGACACATGCAGATGACACTTGTCGGTCCAGATGATCAACTTGTTACTAGGTGAAAGTACTTGCTCTAGAGTAACTTGCATGTGTTATCGGTACTGTGGCGCATTATGCAGCCACAATCTAATACATGTGCTAACCACTGAGATATGGGATATCATTGGTGCTAACGGAAAGCTAGACCAACGTTACAGCAGCATCGCCACAATCAGCTGAACTGAAGCTGGACCCCAACACTGTGAGTGCTTTTAAGTGCAGTTCAAAATAACACAGCAGTGCATTTTCTCTGTCTGTAACGTAACGTTTGTTTATCAATTTCAGGGCGAACCTGGCGTCATTGAAGGCATCGGCAGCGGCGACGGAGTAAGTACTTGCCCTTTAAAAACGCATCCTCAAATTTAATTCACTATTGTCAAAGCAGAATGTCTGAATTACCAGTTGTGGAGAATACTTAAAATAAATGTTTCTCGGGCAACGTGTGTGATTATCCTATTTATTTTGCTGTGATTATGACTGTAATTATTGCCATTCTATCGTCAATTATATATAGTATATTTACATATTTCATAAGACAAATGTACAGTATGTACAGTTTACCAATTGTTTACTGTCTGATTTGATGTTGCAGCTACCCGGTCCTCCCGGACCTCCTGGACCTATGGTAAGTTTTGTATTAAAAATTAGATTAATAATTGAACTTGTTGTATTCATAGACATGTTTGTTTTGTTGCTTTGTGTTACTTGCATAAGTCATGATTGTTTTTTTCAGTTAAAAGATATCATAACGCGGAGTCCGTGAAACAGTCTCAAGAAAACTGCATGAAGTCAAGCTATGTGCATTAAATTGTCTACTTATCTAGTCACTCTTAAAATTAACATAGGCCCAAGTTTATCTAAAATTAACTATGCACATGAAGTGCAGAAAATGTTATTTTTCTACAATAACTAGTCGATGACTGTTGATGGACAACATCGTCTGTCGAGCGCTGCTGGGTTGTCTAGTCGACGGAGTCGGTTGTATGCAGTTACTTCTAGCGACGGCCGAAGTGCGGGCGGGTATTCAGTATAATTTATGCTAAATATAGTAATATTGTGATTCACAGTAACCTGTAGCGTGTTGTGCTTTTAGGGACCGATGGGTATTTCTGGTGAACCGGGAATTAAGGTTCGTTGTTTACAGATGCTTATCAGTTAGTTACGTTTACGTTTGCTCTCAAGTTTTTTCTCTCTCAAGCAGCTGTCACATGTGTTTACAGTCAGTGCCTTGTAGCTCTTCGATGTTAATACATGTACTGTTATTACGTGCGTCGCATGTGTACGCATATTATTTTATTATTATGTTAACCCACATGATTTGTTTGCAAAGAATCGAAAATGAAAAATAATGAAAAAATCGGAAAGATAAATAAATTACCAAGTATATTATATCAGTAACGAAATAATCGCAACATCTACTCATTGTGGAAATAATGTATTGACACTTGACAGTAATTAACCAGTTTTAGCTACGATGTGTTTATTGCAGGGCGAGCGCGGGTTTCAAGGTGCAAAGGGCGAAGTGGTCAGTATTAAAGAGTGTCAAATACATTATATTTCAACTGTGCATTATATATACGTTAAATTTCAGGCTATTTATTATTCGTCTTTGGCCATCCTTGTTTATCGTGGAATGTAGAATTAATTTTCTCATGCATATTTTCAGGGTCCAAAAGGATTTCGAGGAGAGCAAGGACCAATGGGCTTACCGGTATGTATGAGTATACGATCACTCTTTAATCAGGTGATAAATTTCACTCACTCACTTACTCACTCTACGATGCACCGTTATCAAGCTGACACACAGCCTGATTATGTTACATATGACAGTAATGTTGCATATTTATAACACAACATTGCGTGGTTTGTGCTTTTAACACGTAAGCCTAAATTCCTCAAGCTTCTCTAATGATATGATGCTAACTAATTGTAACAGTTTTTATTCAGATAATAACGATTGAATAACATTTTCTTGCGGTGAAATGTTTTGTTGCTTAAAAACACGCATTTTTGCGTAATGAATTTAATCATAAAACTGTAATGCAGTAACTCGAAGCACCTTTGCACTTAACATAATGTTAGACAGCATTAACAACCACTGCCGTATGATATCACTCGTCATTTGAGCTTTGTACAAAGTGTGTGTAACCGACTAACTGTGGCACTTTGCTTTGTTGCACTGCACCGCTGCACTGTTCAGGGACTCGCCGGACTTGTAGGAAAGCCTGGCGAACCAGGCCGGCCGGGAATACAGGTTCGTTTCTACATTCGCAAAGTCAAGTTAAGATTTGTAATATTCACGTTTTTAATGATAACCCGGTACCAGTTTTATTTTGTCATAGTCAGCGTAAAACGACGCGACTTGTAAGTTTTGAATGTACATGGTTAGTCAGTTTCAACTAATTTGGAGCACGATTTCTGCAGTCTACGGCTGTGACAATCTGCTGTTGCTGTTCAGTTCGTGTCCACCAGATTTCTTTTGTATTCCTTTCACTTGTACTACAACCAACCAACAGCCGAATATTTTAAGTTTTAACCAGTCACTTTCGTGTCTCAACTTTGCCGACATACTGCTACAGCCTACTGTTTTGCTGTATTGTGTAATAGAGTCTTTCTTAAAAAGGTTGGTATTTAGAGACTTGCTTGCACAGTTACAGAGATACGTAGTGGAAACTCGTAATAAGGGTTGTAATGATGAGAATAAGTTTCACTCGTTTCCGTTAAGAAACATGAACAACTTAGTAGCATTTGCCAAGACGAATGCAGTCCATAATCGTTGTTGTTGTTGTAATATAGCTTAGTAGAAGTTAACGCAGTTTAATACGGGGGTTGTGAATATTTTAGGTTTTAAAATGTGGACTTATGAGCCATATTGTTTTTGTGAACGTTGTGAATTTATGATTTTCGGTTTGTGTATCAGGGTCCAACGGGTCCTCTCGGTCCAAAAGGAGCAAAAGGTGACATGGGCGAAATTGGCGATCAAGGTCCTATGGTAATGCAATAGATTTGCTTGTCTTTGTTACTATGATATCGCTACTATGAATTTGAAGCCTGTTTGTTTGAATTATTGTAAGACAGGGATCGTTTCCTAAAAAGAACTCTGGGAACGCCGAGTTCTATCGCCGGCGTGAGGATCGAGGCGCCTGTGCAAGGGAGGGGGTGGGTCCCTCCCACTTACACCCCATCCCCACTGGTGAGGGATCTGTGGAGGGGCTGTGCCCTTCTCCACCTCTCCCAGAAAAAAAATCGATTTTGGATCTAAATAGGCGAATTTTGGTGCAAACTGACTGATTTTGTACTGTTCACCTAAAGCTGGTTTAAATGCCGTATTAGGTGTTTAATAGCATTCCTGGGAACGCCGTTCTCACTGTCAAAATATAACTTTGGGAACGCCGTTCCCAGGCGTTCCCGCTGGAAACGATCCCTGATTGTAAGATATTACTAATTTCGAAAGATTATTTACCGTTTAGGTTTCACTGTAGTGGGTTGAGATGTTAGTTTAATCTTTAGTCATTTTACATCTATTATATTCTTCTTTCCAAATCTGGAACACATAATGATCTCGCTTGTTGCGGGTGAACGTTGGAACAAGACATTTGCATGATCATAACATGAGCATAGTTGACTTTTTAGTTTTTACCCTTCCAAGTGAACGTGGTTATACACTATGCAGCATATTCTGTGAATCTTCCACATAAATATGTTTTTGATGAAGGCCGGCTGCATTTTATGCATCGATACATGCATATACACACACATACACAGTAGTAGTACTAGTACAAATATGACCAACACGTTGTCATTGAAATCTTTCTTTCGAGTACTCGCACTTTTCACTTTTATTAACTGAAGTAGACTGAACTAGACGTCACTGACTAATTTTTTTGGTTTTTGTTTTCAGGGAATTCCTGGACCAATGGTTTGTATGCATGTTAATTAATGAGATAATATATTTTAAAGTCGTTTTTTAATTAAAATATATCAGGTGATTTACTTCGTATCGGTCGCGCGGAAACTTCATGAAGGAGCAAACGAGGCGACGAACAAGATGCTCTTCAGCGGGCTCTAGGTCAGATTCTCTGCCACGAGGCTGATGACAGCAAACTCCAAAAAAATTTCCAGTTTAAGTTATAGAACAGAAAGTAGCACATCAGACTGATAGATTTTTTGGCATACCTCGGTTCGATGAAGTTCAGAGAAAATGGCTTTATTCATTGAAATTGTGGTCGCATGCCCTCTTTCTTTCTCTCGCGCCTCTGTTTCGTATTTTTCACTGTTTAAGCACTCGATTGTGAAGAGTGCACTGTGCTTTGATGTGTGTCTGTGTTTAGGGTCTTGACGGCCAGAAAGGTGAACGTGGACAAACGGTAAGTCACTAACTTACAGCTTTAATTGATCAGATATTTCGATTAAACGTTTACAGATAACAGTAAAAATAAAAATTGACCTTATGTAAAAAGTGGTATTTTAACGTCACGCCGGCATCTGTCCACCAACCGTAACGCAGTGAGCACATAAAACACATAAAACAAGCACATTAAACAAGATCTGTTGTTGCTTTGACCTTTGACTTTTGACCTTTTAATTTCAAAAGTTCTCGACAATTAATTTAACTGTAGTATGACCGTCTGTGCTTTAAATATAGACTTTTGTGGTTACGTTTTACCATGTTCCCTTGTTGGTATATGAAATGAAAATGCATTGTAAGTACACCGAGTTAAAGCTTTCGTTGGCTCCCGTTCCTGAGTTATCATGTCCACAGAGGAAAGACTTTCGCAGTATCGAATGCTTATTATCGGTCGTGTGATGAATGAAATTGATGGCTGATTGATATCCTGCACTTATAGCATTAATTATGTAACTCGATTTGAGTAAAAAGTGTATTTCATAGTGAAGAAATCTTGTTGGTCATTATAGTACTTGTGGGTGTGATTTCTTACGTACGGAATCACACGATGTTTCACTGGTTGCGTCGTGCTGTTGAAGGGTACAAGAGGACGCCGAGGAAAGAAAGGTATCAAGGGTGAAAAAGGCGAGCAGGTAAATTACAGGTCACTTCAACCAACGCAATTATTGGTCATCGCACAATGACTCGTAATTGCACCTATGTAAGTAGCATGTTGTTGACGTCTTCGAAATTGCATTCGACAAGCGATACCTGTGAGATCATTGGTCATAACACTATGACTTCTGATCATCGCAGATGAACTTATTAACAGACTATTTACTACTCTGCAGAATCATGTGTGTAGTATCAACTATCAATATGCTCAATAATTCTTGCAAGCATCCATTTTTACCCGCGCGACGCTATGCTAGCGCGGGTAATAGTGATCGCAACGTGTCTGTCCGTCCGTCCGTCTGTCTGTCACGCGCCGGTATTGTGTCAAAACGAAGAAAGCTAGCGGCATGATTTCTTCACCGGCTGGTAGCCCCAATACTCTAGTTTACGCCAAATTTCATCACCGAATTCTAAGGGGTTCCCCCCGAACGGGAGCCTCAAACAAGGGTCGGTCGGGAAAATTCAGCGATTTTCTAGCTTTAAGCGTCAATATCTCGAAAACGGTAGCAGATACGGCCAAAGTTACTATTAGTGACTAATAGGAAGTCGTACATGGG
>Ga0056114_1000384_pt1 | contig 14828 bp, 5 predicted proteins | sample WorMetHERISLAND1_FD_77005 | JGI IMG/M metagenome (GOLD analysis project Ga0056114, IMG submission 77005) | Marine gutless worms symbiont microbial communities from Max Planck institute for Marine Microbiology, Germany - Olavius loisae HERON... ...
AATACCCTGATTAATAGGACAGGGAGCAGAAAGCTGCCCATTAACCTTACAGACTTGACTCCTACCAATAAGAAAGGACAGTATCCAATTGACAACTAGGGGTGAAACATTATAACCAACAAGATGACGTCACGCGAAAACAGCTGGAGATGCTAAAATCGCTAATTACTAGATAGTCTGCATGTGAGTCAGTATGGGGGCTATCCTGGGCTCCCAGCGACAGCTTGGCTTCTTGTCTCAGTCTCTGTCAGTATAATCGTTATTGTTGCTGTCATATTTCGCCCAGTAAACTCAGAGGGTTGTGCGTGCGTGTATAGACTGTCTGACCCGAGCAGAGTGGGTTATCAGAGACGCCTGGGCACAGACGCTCAACCCAGCTCATTGGCTGCTGTCGGCCCAGAAGTCAAACACATCTACGAGGTCTGTTTCATTCATCTGTCTCGATGACGTCTGAATTGTAGTGTTATAGTCTTAATGTGAAGCGATCTAGTATTCGTACAGTTTAGTTTTATTCTTATAAAGGCAGTTGGATTTTGCAGACGTTGCCATATGACATTCGTAATCTTGAGCAGATTTGTTAGACACAATCTGTTATGTCTCCAAGAAATTGAAGTACAAAAGGGAGTATTCGGACTGGACCGATTTAACGGCTTCGCTTAACTCATTGAGTGCGTTAGATTAAGCCATGTTAAAATAATCTCAGTTTCAATTGTTGAATTTTGATGAGGCCTATGTGTGTGCACACAGGTACGGAATGTGGGCGTGGTCAGAATGCCAGCTTCAACGCTGTACGTTCAATGGCCGCTGCGGTTACGCGGTGCAGGACATTCAGAATTCATTCTCTATTTTACGTCAGAGCCCGAGGTACGTGTGTACTGTGTAGGCTACGTGAAATCAACTGGACTCGTCAGTTGGGGATTTAGAAGTTATTCCAGCGTCGTTACACTACGTTAGGTCACGTGACTTGATTGTTTGGCGAAATCCCAAAACAAGTCACAAAAAATTGTTTCAGAAATAAATTAAACAATCAATTGTGAATAAGTTAAGGTGAGTTTGATTCAGATTTGCGGGGACCCCTGTTTTGGGATTTGGCCGATTGTTTACCTGCATGTAGGCCTACTCGCCGGAGACGAGTAGCCTATCGCAGCTTCAGGTCGTGTCGACGCCAGAGACCAAAGCGGCGTCTGAAGTGGTTTTCACCGAAGATGCTCGGTGTGAAGTTTGTTGTGTACAGAGCGCGTGTATTAACGTCTGTTTGTCGTCGTCGCTGTTGTATTTATGTGGCGCGGTTGACTCAGCCTCCTCCCCTCTGTGGGTGGAGTGACGACGTTACTCAGCTGTTCAGCTGAGTGTGAAGGTCGTGTTTGTCTCGCTCAGATACCTGGTTGTTCAGCCTGTATCAGTGTGACGTCACGCGTGTGTGACGTCACACTGATGACGTCACACACGCGTGTGCCTGCTGGCGCTAATGACGTGACTGTGCTGGTGTCTGTCGACAGGTTGACAACGTGTTCAGGACCTCGTGTACTTACGACCGATCAATTGTTGATCCTCTTCGACTTACGGTGAGTTGCATCTAAACCTAACATTTACGGAACATCAAAATAGCTAGGCCTTACAGCGTGTGTATAGTGTTACCGACTTGAAGAGTGTAACAACGGCGTGTAACAACGACCGACAGACTCCAGCTCAGTGCAGTGATAAGTATACATCATCGCGTTCATCGCGGACCGGTTCTGCTCTCCTTGACAGCAGCAGATATAAAGAAGAGTTTAACGACGGGACTCAAAAGCTGAGTGATCAGCTTAATCTAGCACACGTAGCCAGAAAAAAAATGAAAAAGAAGAAACTAAGACAAACAAAGGCCAGTGCCCACTTAGTTCTGAACAGGTTCAGATCCGCAAAGGCTGTACGGAAGGAATAAGAATGACTGTGGAGGAAAGGATTTGTGAAGAGATGAGTTTTAAGTTTCGAGTAAAAGGTCGAGGAAGTGATAGATGGTGAGAGCGAAGGTGGTGACTGTGAATGATGAGGTGATATGCGTAGGATGAGGTGAACCAGGAGGAGAGTGAGCAGAATGAGGTTGACGGAATGAAGAAGGGATCTGATTCGGACCGTCAGTAGGTTCTGACGAGAACGCGACTCATAGAATGCATTGAAACTCGTTGTCTGCTGTTGAACATGTCTATATGTCCATCTGTGTGTCTGTCTGTCTGTTACACAGGATACATCGACCAGTGCTGCTGCTGTAACTGACGCTGATGATTCGACGTCACAGTCTCAGTCTTCATTACGTCATCAACGTGACATCAGCACCATCCTGGTCAGTCTCTCTCTCTCTCTCTCTCTCTCTGTCCTGCCGGTGCTCAACCCCTACTCACTCACTCACTCACTGCTGCGCTTGACTGGCTGAGGGTCGTAGCGGTCTCCACAACGAGCGGTCCAGGGTTGCGAATTAACAGGCACTGATGGGTTGACCCATTTCTTCTTCCACCTGTTGAAGCCAAGTTCTCCGTGGACGGCCCAGTGGGCGCTTCCAGTCAGTGGCAGGAGGTGTGTGCCGGTGAAGGCATCAATGGTTAGATGTAATGCTTGTGGAACTGGTGTAGGCCTATCCCTAGATAAGCGGCAGATGTGACCAAAAAGTGAGTGGCGTCGATCGGCGATGAGGGACGGTAGGCCAACCCCCTACATCAATGAAAAATAGAAATGTCCTCGGTATCCTTGACAACAACCGCTGAATCCCGTCTGTATCAGATCACGTGCATTGATCACTCAGCCAATGTCAAGCGATGTCAGTAAGAAGACTGCCTCGAGAAATAATACCGGCCAAAAAAAGCAGTCATTTTAATGCCGAAGAAGTTTTACGATCTTACCTGTAATAAATTAATATTAGCGTGATTTAGTTGGCCGCCGACCTTTGAACCAAGCCGATCGGCTTGAGCCATAAGCCCGCCTGTAGGCTGCCAGTTAACTACACTCACTATCGCCAGTTTATTTATCACTGAGCCCGAAAGCATTTTGCCGTCCCACTGCGGGTAGAAGGCTGAGTGGACCTAGTGTTGTGTATGGCAGGACTGTGATGTCGACGACTTGCAGTGTGCGACGGTGACGTGTGCCATCGTGGAACTGTTGCCTGCAGACAGCGCTGTCGTAACGTTTCACGCTCGCTTGTGGAATCGGACCATCGCTCGTGTAAGCCACCCCACAATCAGTCGTTTTTTTCATTTCATTTAAGTTGTAATAAAATAACAGACAACACACTGTTACTCAATGAACGTCAAGAGCTAAAATAGAATTGTCAATAAAGGGCATCACAATACAGCATTCTGATAACAAAGTTTTTGTCTCTGAGAACGGACGTGCGATCAGGAAGTTGAATGTTGTGACTGTGTTGACGAAGAGACTGAGTATACTGGTGCTCGCGTTCAGGGGTGAGAGGGGGAGTGGGTACAGCCGACAGCACAACGGCCTGTCCGTGTTATATAACAGCTGTCGTCAGCATACGGAGAGTTTGAAATTTTTTCACGCTCGATACAATATAATATTTTTAATCATAAAATTTTATTCTGTTTGTCATTTATTAATTTTTTTCATTTAAGATATTTATTTATATGTTATTTATTTCATTTATTATATAGTATGTTAAAATTTATTCATTTCATTTTTATTTTATATTTTTGTGTTAATTTATTTGGTAGCCTTTCAAGATAGATATTACAAAACGGCTGGCGAAAAACCACAAAAACTCTGTGACAACTGATAATGGAAACTGCAGTTATAACGTAAATTAACATAATTACACAGTTTTACACTCTTTATTACCCTATATGGCAATACGAATGTGTGCGCCATCTGACAACTGTATCACTATGCTGCCCTCCCTATGGACCACATTAAGTGTTGCACCCCGTCCGTCTGTCCGTCCGTCCGTCCCTGCCTCCGTTTTTCTCGAAATAGGAAAGCCTTAAAAACTTCTAATTCAGCGGAAACATACTAACTACTAGGGAGCAAATTTGAGATCTAAAAGTCAAAGATCAAGGTTATTGGGAACGAAAAATGTAAAAATCGTTTTCTGTTCGTATCTTTGTTAAAGTGGATCGATTTACGTCAAACCAAGACCACAATAATTATCACATGCGTGTGCGGCTGTGTCTAGAGGTACTCGGGTCAGAGAGAACTACACGTGAAGTCGACAGCACGACTGTCAGTCAGTGTCGAGCAGACAGAGACAGACAATGACCTGCTGCAGGTAGATACAGAGCACAGCTCAATAGCTCGTCAGCAATTATCTTCACTGTTTTCAACCGCATCACAAACTCCCGGTGTCGCCTGTGAACCGGCAACGAACTGAACATGAGCAGTGAACGTTGATATTACTCACTTGTGGGTGGCACGGCCGCAGAACGGCAGGCAACCGATATGATACGATACGATACGATAGGAGAGTTTAACGTGGACTCGAAAGCTAAGTATTCAGCTTTATCTAGCACATGTAGCCAAAAAAACTAAAACAAACAAACGCCGATAGCAATCATTTAGCTGTCCAGCACACTAAGTTACCGTGTTGTTTTATGTCGTGGTTTATCAAAAAAATCTTCAGCTGAGTTTCATTATTGCATGGTTTCAGATCGCTTTATATCTCCAACTAGTAATTGTTGCCGTTGATGTGATTGTAAACATTGTGTCGTCTGTACAGAACAGAAGTACCCAACTAACTCAAGATTCCAACCTCCCTACATTACTAAACTTAGTCATTTTCTATTTTGCATTATATACTATTGTTTTCACACGTTAGTCTACAACTGTTCTGTATTTGCCTATCCGACCGTTACTAGTCGCACTCGCACAATGTGAAATAAACGTCATCATCTGGTGTAGGTGAGTACAGCGGTAGTGTTGAGTGCCGGTGACGTGGAACCACCAAGTGTTCGATGGTGGATTATTCTACTAGCCATCATCGCTGGTCTAGTCCTGCTGTGCCTTCTCATACTCCTCATGTGGAAGGTCTGTATGGTCACTCGCTGCACCGCTCTCTGTCTGTCGGCTGCTCGCTTTTACGAAACGTCGCTTGACATAATCTAATAATAATAAATTCTATAGCCTATACGCGCAATTCTAGCTAAAGTATAAACTAACTCGAAAGTTAATATAGTGTAGGTGGTTGAACTAAATAAATAGCATGCCATTGCCACCAATAGTCTCGAGTTTTTAGAAATTTGTTTTGCGATTTTCTTGATTTCGTCGTTTTTTTCTAGACCAGAATTCATTGGTAAACTGCGTGAAATGAACACTGATTTAGCTAGATCAGTCATGAAACGTTGAATGAATCGGATGATTCTGATGTTGATCTGGACGCAGGTTGGGTTCTTCAAGCGCAAGAGACTGAGTGAATACCAGGCTGCGAGGATGTCGAGTCGTCAACAAGCGACATCACAGGCCGACGACTCACAACAGCCAATGAGCAAGTCGCTTGCCACTAACTGACTCTGAAGCTCGTTCTGTTTGCTTCATGAATATTCATTCACTGTTGTGAACGGATTCATTAAAAGTTACTGGTACAGCAAAACAGTTCAAGAATAAGCTAAAAAATTTATTTTCAGTCCGCAGTTATTTCCAATAACAGTAAGTTTACTCATTAGTATTACTGCCAAACTTGTGACCTGTCCATGTCGGTGTCAGTCTCTTTACTCTTCAGCTGCGAGCTACCGTACAGTGTTGCGTCTGTCTGTCTGTCGTCTGTAACGTTATGTATTGTGCTAAACGGTGCGTCCTAGAGCAAAAGTTACTATTGACAGCCTATAGGAAGTCGTATATAGGAAATCGATTGGTATCAAAATGAATGATCTTGACCTTAGAGGTCGTATCACGGTTACATCAACCATTGCGTAACATTCGACGTTGAATCTCGGAACTGTTAGAGATAGAGGCTTGGTGCCAAAGGACCAGCAATAGGAAATGGCATGCGGGCTATCAAATGGTCACGTGACCGATGACCTCACGTGACCCGCAAAGGTGCTGTGAGGCAGTACGGTCGGCTATCCTAGCGACAGCTTGGCTTGTATTTTTCTTCTGTCGTGTGTGATTATTATAAAACTGTCATACGGGCGGCCAGCTTGATGAGCTGTTGGCTTCTGTGGCAGCCTGTTGCCGTGTTTATTTACTGTCTTCGCTTTATTATGTTTTGCTTATTGTACGGTGACAAATCAGTATGATTAATTGATTGTTTGTTGTGTATAGTCATTACTACACCGTGTCCACGAAAAAACTATAACCCTGTATACGTTGTCATAACTCTGGCGAACAACGTCGGATTTTAACGAAATTCATCGCCAACACTGACATGTTAAATGGCAAACAAGTCACCAAATTTCAGTAAAATTGGTCCAAATCAGCAACAGCTACAGCAAGTTTAGTAAGGTCACTCAAAAGCATAAGTGTCCAATAGGCACAGACGTGACTGTCAAGTGTGCGTCCGTGCGAATGGCAAGACGTCATCACACCTAAAGTATATGTTCAAAATGTCCACCGTGTGCTCGAACGCAAGCTCGAAGTCGAAGACGTGAACGCCACTGTCTGACCGCTTTATCGATGACCACCTGGTGGAAATGTTCCCACTCTTCAATCAGGCGAGACTTCAGCTGGTCGACGTCACGAATCTGGCTGCAGTACACACGCTCCTGCAGCTTCCCCAAAATCTGGTAGTTGACTGGGTTAAGGTCAGGACTGTTGGCTGGCCACAGAGCTGGAGTGATGAAGTCTGGTGTTTCATGAGTTAACAGATACACTGTCTCACGTGCTCTGTGGGCAGGAGCGTTGTCCTGCCTGAGTGCCTGACCGCAGTATGTAACGCTATATTAGAAACTGAAATATTTTGTCGTCAATATTTGAATATTAATAACTAGTGTAATAAATAATATTTTTTTATGAAAATTTGGCAATTCTGTCGCAGATATATTCGTAATTAAGCACACGCAATTTGGTTAGGATGCATTCGGATTTGCCATTTCTATCGTACATTGTCTAGGGTTATAGTTTTTTCATGGACGCAGTGGAGTATACTGACCAGCAGTATACTATACGGCTGGCATTTTGCACATTCCTAACGTGATTGTGTCTGGTTGTATTGTCCAATTGTTGATGATTATTACTAAAGACCACATCAGCGTTTTTGGTTTATTTATTTATTTAATGTTCACAGGTGTAACACAATGTGAAAATACAGTCACCAAGTGCAACAATTAAAACCTACTATAATACTAACAGTAGCCAACTCGCATCTGTTGCAAGTAGCCTAGCAAAAAAATCAAAACAAACAAAAAACAAATGACAGGAACTAAAAATAAATTATAGTTAATGAATTTCTTGATCATTAGACACATGAGTAAGAAATTCAATTTAACCAAAAGAACAACACATTGCAAAATGCGGGAAGAAATAAATTAATTCAGTTAATTCTGTCGTCAGTCGCCAACCAGTGAAACTTGTTTCGCGTCCGGCGATCTTCAACTTATCACAGTAGAATCGCTCACAGTATGAAATAGCGGCGATTAATGTTGAAACTCAAACTTGTAACATGACTTGTACATGACTTGTGCCGTTTAGCCATCAAATGCTACTCGCTGATGACGGCGTATCACCAAGTAATAGTCTATACACACAAGCTTTGCAAATTGAGATTATTTTATAGTGCGTTCTAAAGCTCTTAGCTATACCGCATTCGGCTTAATTTAACGCACTTAATCAGTTAATCCGTTAAATCGGGTCCAGTCCAAATACTTCCTTTGGACCCAGTTTCTTGAAGCTGAGAAAAGTGGGGAGGCAATGTGAGTAAACAACTTGCCCAGGGTTGCTACTCAGTAGAATAGTGGCAGGGCCGGGATGCGTACACCGGACCTCCCGGACCGAAAGCCAGAGCGTCAACCACTTTACGCCACAAGCCTATATCACTGTTGGTGAACTCTTGGACTGGACACAGGTTTCGCCGCGTGGCAGACAGTTTCTGAAAGTTCAGGCACTACTGTAGCAGTGCTATTCAAGTTGCAGTGACGTCTGAGGCCTGCTGCAGTCGTATGTGTTCATAGCGGACGCGGCAAGTCGGCTAGAACAGACGCCATGCTGGTAGCATGATAACCCGGCGATGAAGCCAGGCGCGGGCTAGCAGCAGCAGCAGCAGCAGCTCTAGCTCTCCACATCATCATCATCAGCGTCATCATGGCCGTCACGTGGTACGGTGACGTCATCACCGGTGAATTAATGAACACCGGTATAGTCTAACACAGAACAACATACAAGACTTAATCAGAAATGACCTTGAAGGCAATTGAAGGTCATCGGCAGCCATGACATACCAGTATCAAACTCATCGATATTCTCCTTCACTGCAAGAATTTGTACCGTCGTTTAAGCAATGTGAATTAGAATATGTAAGTAACCTATAAGTGTGATAACGGTAGCGCTATGAGAGATTCGAACTTGTACAAATATCATATAGTTCGATTGTGGCGATAGATACGAGTATTGTAAGGACGTGGTGATGATACTGTAGACGTTATAACACTCGCCTAGCGGCTGAAGACGTGTAGTGGATGAGTAGAAAGACTTGCCTGTGAGGAGTGTTTAAGGTGATTTAGTCGGTAGAGCCCTGCAGACAGAGTGACACGGTGACTGGCGGCGGCGGCGTTGCGTTCCAGCTGCGACTTCTTGAGCTTGTATCGGTGATTCTGGAACCAGATCTTGATCTGCAGCGGGCTGAGACACAGCGCACCTGCCAGCTCGTCTCGCTCGGACGCCGACAGGTAGCGCTGCTCGGTGAACCGTCTCTCGAGCGCGCGAGTCTGAGTCTTGCTGAACAGCACGCGTCGCTTGCGTCGCCCACGAGGACCGACGCTCACTCGGTCACACCCGGACGTCGTTGTCGGCTTGATTCGGCCGTGATCGGCAGTGAGAGAGTTGTAGTGATCAAGCCACAGACCTAGAACAATGCGAATGCCATGTTAACGACACTGGCAAGTATTGTCGCCAACTATCTCTCATTTCTATAAGGTTTTCGTGAATGCTTGCCTGATGTCTAGCGTGCAAAAACTGTTAATTTTCGACTTTCTGACGCCAAACAGCTACTGCAGTGGTGCGAGAAGTGGGGAACAACAGGGGCATTATGCCCCAACTTTTGTACCATGATAATTGCATTAAATGTATAGGTGTGAAGTTTATACTTAAACATTTGAAGAATTTTTGCCAGTGCGTGAGCACGATCCTCCCAGACCTTCTATATACAGTGCCGCTGAATAGCAGCTGCTGTTTCAATTTGCAGCTGCTCACGTTGGGTGGTACATGTAACATTTTTGGCTACAACCATCAAGGGAACCGGTCGGTAAACAACGGGTTGTGTGCCCCCAATTTTGCAGGGAGATGTACCTTCGGCAAATCGTTTGCCCCCAACTTCAGAAACGTTTGGCCACGCCTTTGAGCACCCGTGCAGCCGACTACATTTAGTTCGTAAGCAATCAGACCAATCGCATCTAGGCCTATTTAAACACGAAGAGAAACAACAACTATGTTAAACTAAATTCGATTTTTTCGATTCAGAAGACCCAGAGAAGAGCAGACAGTATAACAGATAGAACACAGCGATCCACAGCCTCACCGTGTACTGCAGGGGTCTGTGTCAGGCACGTCGCGGTGACGTCATCGGGCACCTGTTGCCGTGCGCATGCGCAGTTCACTTCCGGGTCGGCTCGTGGGGTGTTCGCTTCCCATGGACGCATACAGCGTGGCGCCGACATCGGCCCAATAACTGCACATCAACTGCATATGAAGAAGAAGAAGAAAAATTTATTTTCCGCACAAACGTCAAACGAATTAATATAAACAGAATGATAGGAAGCACTGAAACTGTGGAAGGCTACCGGAAAAGCCAATGACCTTCAACACCGGTCAGCTACTGTTGCTGCACGTTATTGCTAATACATCAGACAGACAGACACATTACAGATAAATAAACATTAACGTGAGGTCTGTATTACTAATGTGATATAAATAAAGAACCCAAAAGCAACAAAGTACACGTACAGAGACAAGAAACCGAGTGCAACGCAAAGCAACAAAATTAATCAAAATATTATACTATCTAGAAAATATTACATTGACAACTGAACATAATTATAATGAGTAGGCCTACTATACCAATTAAATGCTGTCACCTCACCTAGTAACTAAGAACTGTTTAACACAATGGACAAATTTATTAATTGACGCAATGCTTTTTGGTCATCAGGTAGCGAGTTCCGAATAATGACACCTTTTATGAAACAGATCGTTGACCAAATGAAGTTTCAAATGACTGGGTATATGAAGGCAATTTTTCTACGAGTATTGTAGCAGTGAAAGAAAGAAAAAATAATGAAGTAAGAATGAAATGCTAACGGTAATTGGTGAGGATGGTGAATAAATTTATGCACAAATTTTAAAATTTCCAAATCGTGGAGACGTGGAAGAGAAAAGCTATATTGGAGGTGGAATACATTGTGTTAAGTGTTACGTAGGCCTATCCGATAAAAAATGCCAACAAATTCAATAATTTTGTTATAAATGACAATCTACGTGATTTGCTATGTTAGGTGACTACCAATGTAAGGCCCTATATATTACCTGATGAAGAGTCATATCATAAGTTGCGTGTGTAGGCCTATATTAGTTTTTCTGTCGGCCGGGCCTATACATAACGATAGACAGACAAAACACACGAAGCAAATATTTGCTGTAAGTTTAGATATACGCTACTCGAGAAGCTTGATGGTTGACTTACTCTCAAACGGATGATTCTTTCACGCCTCTGACGTCAGCTGAGTCGATTGCGTCTGAACACACGGTTAACGTTTTAATAGGCATGATTTACCTGCTGGCGCACCTGGGCGGCGTCTCTGATCGTCACGCTTGATTGGCTGTCAGTCTTAGGTCACGTGATCACCTGTATCCATTCTAACGGCGCAGAACCGTGGTATGCCGCAATGACGTTTGTCACGGCTTTAAAGTATTTGTAAACTTAAATTTTTTTTTGCCTAATTTGCCTACGTTATTTGCACATTATTTTATAAATATAACACAAAATACACAACAATGTAATATAACAAGGATTCAGTTTTAAAATCATTGATTTTTGTCGCAGACACTGCGACACTGTTCTAGTAATTCTGTCTGTCCGTACGTCTGTCCGTCACACTTCCACTTCGGTATTGAGTCGAGACGGTTAAACGTATAGGCTAAGGCTATAATCGAGATTCTTTCATATAACATAGCTCCATCGTTTTCAGATTTCCCAGAACTAAACTGTTACGATTAGATCACCGCTAAATCGATACGATACGCTACAGAGGGAGTTTAACGCGGACTGAACTGAAGCCGACCGGCGTGGTAACTTAGTCCAGCACACGTATTAACCACAAAATAAGAATGCAAAACAAGAATAGGCCTACAAAACAAGCGCTCTTTCAAGCGCAGTGTGCTGCCAGAGACGTCGTGCCTCCATTATCTGCTGCCGGACAAGCGTGACGTCTCCGTCACAGGCAGACTGTGCCACGCAAGAACATTCGAACCTTTAAAATCAAGGACTGTTGAATTTCGAAATTCTTTCATACATTACTGTCTACGTCATTATGTCTAGGCTTTGATTTAGTAGTTTGAGACTGTAGCCTGGTACTTCTTATACTTGTATTTCTCTGTGTATTGTGTATGTAAATTAATCCAGCCATTGGCTGCCATACAAATAAACCATCTATCTATGTTCTCTCTACCTAAGAAACTAAAACAAAAACGTCAATGCACTGTAAGTCCCTATATAGAGGGCCTATAGTAAGTAGAGGCAATAAATACATAAATTTGGCGATTTCCATTCACAATGACTTGAGAATAGTATACTTGGTCGACTTAAGCAGTGTATGATCAGAATTGCACGTACACCTAGCTGACGCATGACTGCATGATTGAAACTTAAAATAAGGGAAGGGATAATTGGAATTGAAAAGATTGGGCCGCGAATAAACAAAGGCCGGTGCAGTGGCAGGCCACTGTGTATATGTTACCGTGCAGTAGATTACAATGACAATGCCGTATCGCTGCGTTGTCAATAGCGGCAGAAAAAAATGCGTGGCAACTTATTTTTTACCGGAGCAGTTGTCTAAGAATCGGTTTGACAACAGGAGTCGGCGCAGCGCCGTCAGCATAATGGCCGCCAGTAAACGCTGTGTACCGGCACAGTACTCTCTCCGTGCGTGGTTCTCTATACAATAGTCTGCGCCTATACGCGCAGTCTGTGCAAGAATTTTTTTCTGCCAATCAAGCCGTTAGTACGTCGACTCGACAAAAGCTCGCTGGAACCTATTGAATTCCGCACTTCAATTGATGGCGGAAAATACGAACGACTTCCGCGAGATTGTCGCCCGCGCGGCGAAGAAAAACGAAAATAAAAAAGTGACGTCGTCGTGCAACGCATTTTGACTGGCGCACGGTTAAGTGGCATGGTATTATTATGCGCTCAGCGGACGAAATTATATAAGAAGTAGACGCACGGCCAGGTGGCCGCTGAGACATGCGGCCATCGCCACTCCCGGATAATTACGGATATACTCACGCACTCCAACAGGTTTTCCGAATTTGCACCTGATAGTCATTTATTCATTCATTCATTTGCTCAATAAAGCAATTGTAAAAAAGTGCAGTGACATGTACAGTAGAGTAGGACAGCAAGGCAAAGGCACTGACAGCTGACGAGAAATTAAAGAACTACACAAAAACTATACAACAAATGAAAATTAAAATCATTCAGTCATTAAACCTATGAGAGTCCCAGTTACTTGTGTCAGTTACATTATGTCTCCATTGAATTTGAAGTTTCTGCGGCATTCTGATTTTGAGTAAATCGTAGGCAAAGGACAGACAGACGGACAGACGGACGGACGGACTGTATGCAACACTTTATCGCTCCGATACAAGTGTATTTTTGCGGCTAGGCGGCGCAACAAGAATGAGCGCGCACTGCTGTTGCTTCTCGCTATGCGAGACAGCGGCTTTCAGTGTACGTTATTTTCGCGAAATTTGAACGCTAATTGCACGAATATGCGGAAAAGTTACAACAACAACAACCCCTAATTTTCGGCAATCGTACAATGGGATACGTAGATTATTATTGGTAGGACTACGCCAAGCTAAATTAAAATGTGATACTTCGTTTTGAGCTGTTCGCAAAAAAACAATTTTAACAATTTTTCAAAAGAGACAAAAGCGAAAAAAATATGCGTTTTCCCTGATGAAATATATCTGATGATATATGTAGAACAAGCCGACAATAATTTTGGCGTTGGTTTAATGTAAATTGATCCACAGTTCACGAAGATATGCGCAAAAACAATTTTGCATTTTCATCTTCAATGACCTTGACCTTCGATCTTTTCTTTGATCCCAAAATTTCTTCACTATTCGCTAGTTCTCCTAGTCTATACAGCGTTCTAATTCTGAGTTATCGATGAAAGGTATGTGACAGACAGACATGCAGACAATTACACAACAATAAAATGACGTGTTTTCACCGGTGAAATGTATTCGGCGCTATGTGTATAGTTAGCTGAGGATCATTTCGGTATTAGGCTTATGTCAATCGATCCAGTTTTCACGGAGCTATGCGAGAAAAATGACTTCTACATTTTCGTTGTCAGTGACCTTGACTTTTAACCTTTTGTCCTCAGACTTGCTTCCCAGTTACTCTTGTGTAGGCTCGTGTGTCCACCAAATTTGAAGTAAGTAAGTAAGTAAATTTATATAGCGCATAATGTGTAATACCTCTAATGCGTTAAGTTTCTACGACTTTCTCAGTTCGAGTCAATCGTAGGCACGGACAGACGGACAGACGGATATACAGGGTGCAACGATTCATGCGGCCTCCTAGGAGGGCGGCGCAATGAACGTCATTGACAACGAGCAACAGCGTGCATGGATGGCTTCGTTGGCTGAGTTTAGTCTTCTCTCGGCAGGCACAGAGGCAATGCTGCTGCTGGCATAGAAGAAGAATAAAAACAATAGCAGCGGATAAAAAAGCTGGCGGCGTTGACGTTATTGAAAACACAACAAAATGCGGCGATGTTTTACTGGTCGCAGTTGTCATTGTAATGCGAGTTTATCAGCCGCTGTGATTTCCAGTGTCTTTAGTGGATATTATTAATGCGCTGCTGTCATCCATATACCACTTTCTCGTATTGTTATAGTCCAGTTTTGACACGGAGTGCAAAGGCTTTTTCACTCGAAAGTATCGGCGATATTTTTGCGCCATTTCTTTGTTATCATTCGGATTCGGGGGGTATAAAAGTTCTATTATAAAGCAATCCCCTTCTTTGGATTTGGCTACTCGGTGCCACAAAAAATCTATTCCACATGCTACAGTACAGTTTAATTCATCATGAACTTAACATATGATTCATCGAGCACGTGTAGGTAGTAGGTATATTAGCCTATAAACTGCTGCCATATGAGGGTAACTGGAACTTTCGTTCCCACGTACTTTCGCTCCCAAGAGCGAAAGTACCATAGGTGGAACTTTCGCTCCCTGGTACTTTCGCTCCCTGTAACTTTCGTTCCCTGGAACTTTCGCTCCCTGGAACATTTGCTCCCGAATGCGATAAGTAAGACATGGAGCTTCCGCTCCCCGTGTTTCAAATGTGACTTTTTAGCCGACCGTACTAACGGTCGCGCTATTGCTACACTGTTGCGTCTGTCGTCGTCGTCTGTGACGTTATGTATTGTGGCTAAACGGTGCGTCCTAGAGCAAAAGTTACTATGGA
>Ga0056114_1000385_pt1 | contig 14803 bp, 14 predicted proteins | sample WorMetHERISLAND1_FD_77005 | JGI IMG/M metagenome (GOLD analysis project Ga0056114, IMG submission 77005) | Marine gutless worms symbiont microbial communities from Max Planck institute for Marine Microbiology, Germany - Olavius loisae HERON... ...
CGCGCGCAAACTGCTCAAGATCATCTACGACACGTTGAAGAACGGCTGGGTCTTCGAGGACTTCCCGGCCTTCAAAATCGCCGGGGAAACAATCCCCGCTGGACAATCATCATAGGAGAATCCGAATGAGAGAAAGCAAAGCAGAATAAAACACATAGCACTAAAGGCGGAACGCGTATTTCTATCATAACGTGTTACGCCATAATAGATTGATCGCAGAGAGTTTGAGATACTCTTATGATCCACGTCATTTACGACTCGAATGATAATAAAGACCATAACAAATCATTGGTGTTGGAAAATTAAACCCGAGATTGGGATTGGGATCTCGGCATGACCCAACAGTCGCGAGAGCTAAAAAAAAGCCACGCCACCAGCGCTGAGGCTCGTAGTTCGAGCTCCAAAACAGTGCCCGAGGATATTCACTTTGAAACCGTGTTTCGAAATGCGGGGGCGGGGATCGTTGTTGCGACGCTGACCGGGCAGATCATCCGAGCCAACAGAAAATACGAGGAGATAACAGGGTATTCGGAAAAGGAACTGGTCGATATCGGCTGGCAAGCGCTTTCTCATCCGGACGACCTCGAGCCCCACTTGACCTATGCCCGCGAGGCCTCCGACGGTCTCCGTGAAGGGTACAGCCTCGAAAAACGTTACGTCCGTAAGGACGGAAACGTCATTCCTGTCTCGATCGATGTTTCGATTAGCCGAGACCAGAATAACGCAGCGACATCGGTCATCGCCGTCGTTCACGACATCACCAAGAGAAAGCAGAACGAAATGGCGCTGAGCAACAGCGAAGCGAAGTATCGAAACCTGTTCGAATCCTCACCCATTTGCATCCACGAGGTCGACCTTGACGGCGTCATCATTTCCATGAATTCGGCCGGCCTTGGCATGATGGGCGTGGATAATCCCGAGGAAGTGATTGGGATGCACTACCTGGATGTGCCTCTTCCCGAGGACAGGCAAAGGATCGCCCAGTTGTTGGACTTTGCCAAAAACGGGCAAGGCTCGAAGTTTGAATTCAGTGCGGCGGGCAAAGTCGGCGTCAAACACTTTCTAAGCAGCATTGAACCGATTACGGATGATGAGGGTCATGTCACTCGGATGATGGGCATTACCCAGGACATCACTGAACGAAAAAGAACGGAAGAAAAACTGCTCACGGCCTTGAATGACCGGGCCCTGCTATTGGATGCCATCGAACATAGTGGCGAAGGCATCATACTGTTCGATGCCGATGACCGTTTCGTCTACGCCAATCAGAAGTACAAACAGATTTATCCGTCGGAAATCCCCGATCTGGTCCCGGGTAAGTCATTCAAGGATCTCATCACGAATTGTGCATTCTGTGGAATCGTGCCGGCGGCGATCGGTCGCGAAGAGGAATGGATCGAGGAACGCCTGAGGTCTCATAAGGATTTCGACAACGTCGAAGAACATGAGGTCTCCAGTGGTCGTTGGGTCCGTATCGCGGAGTTCGCCACCCGGGGTGGCGGCACCTTTGGCATTCGTACGGACATTACCGAGGAAAAGAAATCCATAGAGGCTCTTAAGGACTCGGAGGCGCACCTGAATGCAACCATCGAGCACTCGCCACACGAGGTGTTTCTGAAGGATCCCGGCGGACACTATCTCATCGTCAATCGTCAGTTCGAACGCAATTGGGGCGTGAGGCGGGAACAGGTTATCGGTCGTACCGACTTCGAAATCCTACCCATACAAATGGCGGGAGTTTGTTATCAGCAGGAACAAGAGGTCCTGCGCACTCGGGGTGCCATCGAGAAGGAAGAGGAGTGCGATCTGCCTGACGGGTCTCACACCTTCATGACAACCAAATTCCCGATCATCGATGCAAATGGAGACGTGATCGCCATTGGCGGTATTGCCGCAGACATAACGGACCGCAAGCGGGCCGAAACAGAGATTATGGAATCCAAGATCGAAGCCGAGACCGCCAATCGAGCCAAATCCGAGTTCTTGGCGAATATGAGCCATGAACTGCGCACGCCGCTCAACGCCATAATCGGGTTTTCCGAGGCCTTGACGAAAGAGACTTTCGGGCCGCTCGGAGACCGAAGGAACGCGGATTTCGTTTCCGGAATCTACAAGTCCGATCATCATCTTACCCGCATCATTAGCGACATTCTGGACATCTCGAAGATCGAAGCCAACGAAATGCGCGTTGACGAACGCACCGTTGATTTGGCCGGGGTCGTCGAGAACTGCCTCGCCATGACCACCCAGCAGGCGCATAACGCAGGGGTCGAACTACGGATGGACGGGGTTGGCCGCATTCCGTTTCTTCTCGCCGACGAACATCATGTTAAGCAGGTCCTTCTCAACCTCATTTCAAATGCTATCAAGTTCACGCCGCCCGGCGGTCAAACGACGGTCGGTGTTCGACAAAATGACGACGAGGGATTGGAGATACACGTCGCGGACACGGGCATCGGCATCGACAAGAAAGATTTGAAGAAGATTCTGGAACCATTTGGCCAAGTTGCTGAGAGCTTTTGGCGCGATCACGGCGGCACCGGTCTGGGTTTGCCGATTTCCTTGTCTCTCATGAAACTTCATGGCGGCAGTCTGGACATCGAGAGCGAACTCGGTAGAGGAACGACGGTGATCGCCAAGTTCCCGGCCGAAAGGACGCGGGAAACCAGGCGCTCATCGCAAGGTTTCTAGTTTGGGGTCGGGACCAATTTATGGGGTTGGTATGAAATTCCCCGTGAAGTCCGGACCGCGGGTTCAAACCAGCTTTTCCAATTGATCAAAGACCGTGTCCACGTCAGACCAAACTCGATGACGCTGCTGCCTTATTCCATTCTACCGCTGCCCACTTCGCAAACATACCACCTAGGCAAGCACACTGAACGAAGGCGAAACGATGTCCGAGAATGGGATCAAGCTGACATCCCGCCCCACAAACCCACGCCTCATGCGCGGGCTTGGCTCCACAGCCAGCGGCGTATCCACATGTTTCGATCTGCACCTCGTATGCGAGCAGGCTTGGGGCCCACTGGGCGCTTGCGACCGGGTTAAGCCCGGCCTTGAGGAGATTCGAGGATGTGATTCGTCCCATTATGGGATAACTCGGATTATCTGCCGAGCCCAATGCGATGTCCGCCCTGACGTTTCTCGCTTGTTGGAGGAATTTCTCATAATCGTGAGGCCCCGCACTAACCAAAGCGATAAAAACCGCCTATAATTGCGATTGATAACCACTATCGAGATAAGATCTTTGCTTGTTTCGGGCGCCTGAAACGGATAGTTTGGGTCCCGAACAAAGTGCCGGTTCCAACCGGCGCTTTTTGCCGTTTTCGCGGACGGGGAAAAGGGGCTGACCGTGAACTTGGAATCGAAAGAACGCAGTGAGACGAAAGCGGCCGGCCAGTCGCTGATCCCGATGATCGGCAACGAGGCCCTGGCCCGCGGCGCCTGGGAAGCCGGCGTCAAGGTCGGCTCGGCCTATCCGGGCACGCCGTCGACGGAAATCATGGAGCACCTGGCCAAGTTCCCGGCCGAGGATCTGGAGGCCCAGTGGGCGACCAACGAGAAGGTCGCCATGGACGTCGCCATCGGTGCGTCCTTCGCCGGTGTGCGGGCCATGACGTCGATGAAGCACGTTGGCCTCAACGTCGCCTCCGACGCCCTGATGAGCCAGACCTACATCGGCGTCAACGGTGGGCTCGTTTTGATCGTCTGCGACGACCCGGGCATTCACAGCTCGCAGAACGAACAGGATTCGCGCATCTACAGCCGCCTCGCCAACCTGCCGACGCTCGAGCCCAGCGACGCCCAGGAAGCATTGGAGATGACCAAGCTGGCCTTCGATCTCTCCGAGGAGTTCGACACACCGGTGATGGTCCGCGGCACGACGCGGCTTTCCCATACCCGCAGCCTGGTTCAGGTCGGTGAGCGCAAGGAGGTCGACCCGCGCGGTTTTAACAAGGACCCGCAGAAGAACGTCATGATCCCCACCCACGCCCGCCTCCAGCACCCGAAGTTGCTTGAACGCGAGGCCAAGTTCGAGGCCTATCTCGAGGACTCGGACCTGATCCGCTGGGAAGAGGAAGGCACCGAGGTCGGCGTCATCACGCTCGCCACGCCTTATACCTACGTCAAGGAAACCCTGCCCGACGCCAGCGTCCTCAAGCTGGGCTGCTCCTACCCGCTGCCCAAGGAGACCATCCGCAAGTTCGCCGCCTCCGCGGACAGGCTGTTCATCGTCGAGGAGCTGGAACCGGTCATCGAAACCGAGATCCGGGCCATGGGCATCGCCGTCGAAGGCAAGGAATTCTTCCCGCGGGTCGGCGAGTTCTCGCCCGAGGTGGTGCGCGACGCCTTCGCCGCCGCCGGCGTCGTCGACGCCAGCCAGGATCCGGCCGAATGGGACGTATCGGCGACGCCGCGCCCGCCGGTGCTCTGTGCCGGCTGCCCGCACACGACGTGCTACATGGCAGTCCAAGCCGTCGATGCCCGCGTCGCCGGCGACATCGGGTGCTATACGCTGGCCGCCGTTCAACCCCTGAAGGCCATCGACACCTTGCGTCTCCATGGGGTCTTCCATCGCCAACGCCGTCGGCATGGCCAAGGCCGGCACCGAAACCAAGCCGATCATCGCCACCATCGGCGATTCGACGTTCCTCCATTCCGGCATCCCGCCCCTGATCGACGCCGTCTACAATGACGTCGATATCACCGTCATCATCCTCGACAACCACATCACCGCCATGGCCGGCGGCCAGGACCATGCGGGCACCGGCAAGTCTCTGAGGGGCGATGAGACCCACCGCATCGATTTCCAGGACATGGTCAAGGCCTGCGGCGTCGAGTGGGTCAAGCGCATCGATTCCTACGAGCTTGGCACCATGTACCAGACCTTCCGAGAGGCGACCGAGCACAAGGGCGTCTCCGTGGTCATCTCGGACCGGCCCTGTGTCCTCGACCCGGTCAAGATCAAGGGTCCGCCCATGGAGGTCGTCGAGGAGAAGTGCATGGCCTGTCAGGCCTGCATGAACCTCGGCTGTCCGGCCCTCACCTGGAGCGACGCCCTCTACGACGGACACCACAAGGTGAAAATCGACCAGGAAACCTGCATCGGCTGCACGCTCTGCGCTCAGTTGTGCACGGCCGACAGCATCCAGCCGACGGTGGCCTGACCGGCTCTCCGCGCGAAATCAGGGAATTCAATGAGCCCGAAAGACGAAGCCTCTTCCGCCCGCAGCAAGGCCAAGGCGACCAACGTTCTGATCGTCGGCGTCGGCGGCCAGGGCGTCATCATGGTCTCCAAGGTCCTGGCCACCATCTGCCAGATGGAGGGCCACAAGGTCAAACAGAGCGAAGTGCACGGCATGGCCAAGCGCGGCGGTTCCGTGTTCTCCCATGTCCGCTTCGGCGAGCAGATCTGGTCGCCGACGATCCCGCGCGGCAAGGCCGACGTGCTGTTGGCCATGGAATGGGCCGAGGGCATGCGCTGGCTCAACTACCTCAACAAGGAGACCGGCACGCTGATCGCCGACACCCAGCACATCGTGCCGCCGTTCGCCTGCCAGAACCGCCGGCGCGGCGCCGAGCGCGTCTATTCCCGTGAAACGCCGGCCGAGATCATTAACATGGTATCCGCCGGCTACGCCGTCGACGCCACGCAGACGGCGAGCGAACTGGGCAACCAGCGGGCCGCCAATACGGTGCTGCTGGGAACGCTCTCGGCGATCCTCGATTTCCCCGAGGAATTGTGGCGGGACGTGATCTCGAAGTCGGTGCCGCCGAAGACCGTCGACGTCAATCTCGAAGCCTTTCAATGGGGCCGCGACTGGGTGGCCCGGGTCCGCGAGAACCCGGAGATCGACGACTTCGTGCCCTCGGGCGAGACGCCGGTCCTGCCGACCGCGCTCGACGACGAGTTCGAGCTCCGCATCACGCCCGAAGTGTGCAAGGGCTGCGACATCTGCGTCAAGATGTGCCCGGAACGCTGCCTGGCGCTGAATGCCGATCAGGTCGTCGAACTGATCGACGAAGAGGCCTGCACCGGATGCCGCGTCTGCGAGATCCTGTGCCCGGACTTCGCCATCGACGTGCTGCGCGACACCGCGGCTTGAGTTTTTTTTAGGAGACACCCCGTTGCCCCGGTCCAGCACCGCTAACCCCGCTGCCAACCCGCCCATCAACCTGCAAGGCAACCATGCCTGTGCCCTGGGTGCCATCGCCGCCGGCTGCCGCTTCTTTGCCGGCTACCCGATCACGCCGTCGTCCGAGGTCGCCGAGAAGATGTCCGAGGAACTGCCCAAGGTCGGCGGCACCTTCATCCAGATGGAGGACGAAATCGCCTCCATGGGCGCCGTGCTCGGTGCCTCCATGGGCGGCGTCAAGGCGATGACCGCGACCAGCGGGCCCGGATTCTCGCTCAAGCAGGAAAACCTGGGCTATGGCGCCGGTGCCGAGATCCCTTGCGTCATCATCGACGTCATGCGCGGCGGCCCGTCGACCGGCATGCCGACGCGCCCGGCCCAGGGCGACATCATGCAGGCGCGCTGGGGCACGCACGGCGATCACGCGGCCATCGTCCTGGCCCCGGCCTCGGTCAAGGAAGCCTTTGAGGAGACCATCCGCGCCTTCGACCTTTCCGAGCGCCTGCGCGTGCCCGTCGTCGTATTGATCGACGAGGTCATCGGGCACCTGGTCGAGACCGTCGAGCTGCCGAATCCCAAATCCGTCAAATGCGCCACCCGCAAATGGGCCAAGGTGGGCGACGAGAGCTACAAACCCTACGCCACCGGCAAGGACATGGTGCCGGCCATGTCCAGGCCGGGCGACGGGCATCGGGTGCACACCACCGGGCTGACCCATTGGGAGGACGGCTTTCCGACCCAGGAGCCGGCCCGCGTTGACAAGATGTCGAGGCGTATCCTCGGCAAACTCGATCACCACGCGGCGGCCATCGAAAGCTTCGAGGCGGTGAAGTGTTCGGACGCCGAGGTGCTGGTCGTCGGCATCGGCGTTTCGGCCCGGGCCGCGAAGAGCGCCATCGATACGGTCCGCGCTGACGGCATCAAGGCCGGTCTCTTTCGCCCGATCACCCTGTGGCCGTTCCCCGAGGCGGCCTTCGTCAAGGCGGCCAAGAAGGCAAAGGCGATCGTCGTGCCGGAGATGAACGCCGGCCAACTGGTCCTCGAGATCGAACGCCTCGTCGGCGGGCGGATACCGGTCGAGAGCGTGACCCGCATCGATGGCGAACCCATGAACCCTGGCCAAATCGAAACGGCGATCCGGGAGGCGGCGAAATGACAGCGACCGAGACCAAAACCCGGGCTGCCAAGAAGGCTCCGGCGAAAAAGGCATCAGCGACCAAAGCGAAAAAGAAACCGGCCAAAAAGGGCAACGGCGCCGATCCCAACTTCGAGACCTTCAACATCCGCGACTACCTGCGCCTCGACCTGTTCCCGCATTTCCTGTGCCCCGGCTGCGGCCACGGCATTGCCACGCGGGCCTTCCTGTGGGCCGTGCACGAGAACGGCATCGAGAAGGACCAGCTCGCCATCGTCTCTGGCATCGGATGCTCCGGGCGCATGGGCGCTTACATCGACGCCAGCACCTTCCACGTGACCCACGGCCGCCCGCTTGCATTTGCCACCGGCCTGGCGCTGGCGCGGCCCGACCTCAAGGTCGTGGTCATCACCGGTGACGGGGACGCGCTGGCCATCGGCGGCAACCACCTGATCCATGCCTGCCGACGCAACCTCGACATGACCTGCCTGTTGCTCAACAACGAGGTCTACGGCATGACCGGCGGCCAGGTGTCGCCGACCACGTCGGAGAGCCGCTTCACGACGACGACGCCCGAGGGCAACATCGAGCCGGTGTTCGATTCCTGCGAGCTGGCCAAGGCGGCGGGTGCCGGCTTCGTCGGGCGCGAGGTGACCCTTCAGGTGCCCGGCCTCAAGAACCTCATCAAGGAGGCCCTTGACCATCCCGGGTTCTCCTTCGTCGAGATCATCTCGGACTGTACGGAGATCTACGGGCGCAAGAACGAGCTCGGCGAATCGGCCGAGATGATCTTGGCCCAGAAGATCTCCATGAAACCGGAGACCTACGGCAACGTGGTCGACCAGCCGTTCCGGCCGAACGCCTTGGATACGGGCGTCATCGCCAAGACCGACCGCCCCGAATACGGCGCCACCTACCGCAAGCACGCGGCCCAGGTGCAAGCCAAGTTCGAAAACAAAGGGAAGTGACGGCGATGGGGACCTTCGAAATGCGTTTCAGCGGCACCGGCGGCCAGGGCCTGCAACTGAGCGCCAAGATCATCTCCGCCGCGCTCAATCAGGAAGGCCGCAAGGTCGCCTTCTCGCAGGCCTACGAACCGACATCGCGGGGCGGCATCAGCCGCTCGGACCTGGTCGTCAGTTCCGGCGAGGTCGGCTACCCCCTGGTCACGGCGCTGGATTACCTGATCGTTTTGGACCAATCAGCCGCCCAGCTGTCGCTGCCGCTGATGAAAGGGGACGGCCACGTCATCGTCGACAAGCGCCGCGTTCCGGAACCGCCGGAGGGGCATTTCACGGTCCACAACCTGGATCTCAGCCAGACGGCACTCAGCCTCGGCAACGAGCGGGTGACCAACATCGTGACCTTGGGCGCGCTCATCGGCATCGGCGGCATCTGCAAGCCCGAGACCCTGAAGGAGGCGGTCAGCGCCAACGTGCCGGCCCGTTTCCGGGACCTCAATCTGGATGCCGTGGAAAGAGGGCTGGCCCTCATCGGCGACGGCAGCCTGGCCGGTGCCGCCTGACGGTCCATCTTTTTGGCCGCATAGGTGACTGTGTCACAGTAAAAACAAGACCGCAGTGTTAATTAAGTTGCGGTCGGGGCGGCCACCCCCTGCAAATCTCCTCCCAGATTAGCCGGCTGTCCCGACCAATTCTTCCACGGCCTCCATTAACCGGTCCGGATCGATCGGCTTTGCGACGAAACGGTCGCAGCCGGCGTTGTGGGCATCGTCACGGCTTTCCGGCGTATCGTAGGCGGTCAGGGCGATGACCGGTGTCTTGCGGGTGTTCGGGTGGGATCGCAACAGGGGAAGAACCTCCCAGCCGGTCATGCCGGGCAGGCTCATGTCGAGCACGATCAGGTCGGGCGCCCCGGTCCGTGCACGCTCGATCCCGGCATCGCCGTCGCCCGCCTCGGAGGTCCCGAAACCGCGTGCCGTGAAAAGGGCTGTCAGCAACTCCCGGATGGCGGAATCGTCCTCAATGATGAGCACCGTCTTCACAATCATTCTCCCTCCGCCCTAGCATCCAACATCGAAAATTCTATCGGAGTTTGGCCGATATCACCACGCTCAACGGAGAGGTGATCCGGCGGATTCCAGGGAGACCTCGAAGGCGTTGTCGACATACCCTCCATAAGTCTACGTATACAGGCGCTCTTGGATTTCTATATTTAATAAGTATCGATTGTGTTGGTTTCTCTCTGCAATTGCAAAGATGCTGAAAGGACGCAGGAAACCGGCATCGGATGCGTGCCCTTGAAAGGTTTTTCATGAACGAAGACGTCGGTGAAAAGGAAAAGCTGGTCGGACTCATTCGCGATGCCTTCTGCCGACCCTGCAACCACCCCCGCCGCCGCGGCAAGACCCTGGATTTCGACCACCCCCTGAATTCGGATTGTGTCTGCGAACGCGTCGAACCGCTGATCGGCGCCCTCGACAATTATTACGACGGCACCGAACCGCGCGAATGACGGCGAGGTCCCGGCAAGTGGGCGACGTTACGACACGGTCTGCTCCAAGCCGCCGATAACCGTTTCCAACCAGCCGATGACGGCCCGGATGCGCGCCATGTTGCGGAGTTCCGGATGCACCATCATCCACAGCTCCCGAGAGAGAACCACGGAGCCCTCACCGCCGACGGCCAGGGCCGGCTCCCGACGGGCGGCGGCCACCGGCAGCAGGGAACGCCCGAGACCGGCCTTGACCGCTTCGACGATGGCCTCGGCGTCATTGACCTTCAGCGGCGGCGGCATGTCGCCGGGTACCGGTTGTTCGGCCATCCACCGCCATTGCGGTAAATCGGCCATGCGGTCCTCGTAGGTGATCCAAGGCAGCGGGGCGGCCGAAATCCGGTCAGCGGGTTCGTAGACGGCGTAGTCGAGGCGGCCGACCCTCTTCGCCACCACCGTCATCTCCCGGCGTGGCCGTGCCAGGCGCAGCGCGATATCCGCTTCGCGCCGCGTCAGGCTGAGATCGCGGGGTTCGGCGATCAGTTCAACGCGAAGCGCCGGGTGGCCTTCGAACAGCACCGGTAGGGCCGGCACCAGCACGCGGTTGACCAGGATCGGTACGGACGTCAGGCGAACGGTTCCGGCGACGGTGTCGTCGCTGCCGGAAACCTCTTCATGCACGGTCTGGACCTCCATTTCGACACGCTCGGCGGCGGCCAGGACGGTTTCACCGGCGGCGCTCGGCCACAATGCGCCGCCGGCCCGTTCGAAAAGACGCGCCCCCAACTTGCTTTCCGCATCGGCAATTCGCCGGCCGACCGTGCTCTCGTTGACGCCAAGACGCCGCGCTGCGGCGGCCAGGCTTTGCTCGCGCGCGACGGCCAGCACGAAGCGAAGATCGTTCCAGTTCAGCCCCTGCATTTTTGCTGCTTAATTTCCCAATAATTAGCGTCGTCGTTGTGATTTTGCAGGTTTAGGTTGGGCCTGGTCAATCACCGAAAAGGGAATCGAACCGCCATGCTTTACACCGTCCTGTTCGAAGACAATGCCGATCGCACTGAATTGCGTGCCAAGCACATGCCCGACCATTTGGCCTTTCTGGAAGCCCATGCCGAGGCCATCCGCTCGGCCGGACCCCTCGAGGATACGGCCGACGAGACGCCGGCCGGCGGCCTATGGCTGGTCGAGGCCGAAAACCCGAAAGCGGTGCGTCGCCTCGTCGAGACCGATCCCTTGTGGCCGACAGGCCTGCGCAAGTCGGTTCGCATTCTCCGCTGGAGGCAGGTCTACGCCGACGGCAAAAGACGGGTCTGAATACTAGGCGCAGTGTACGGCTGACGCAGGGTCGATTGTCGCTCTCAATGTCGGAGCACCAAGGGGCAGACAACTTCTTCGGAGAGAGATCATTGGCCAGGGTATCGCGAGCCAGCGCTGCGTCCGATGGTTGGATGGAGGACCGCAAGGTCCTGATCGTCGATGACGAAGTGTTCGTCCGCAACCTGATCAAGAGGGTCGTCAACCGGATCGGCATCCTGCTGACGGCGGAAGCCGCCGACACGGCGACGGCGCGTGCCGGTCTCGAGCGATTCCAGCCCGACGTCGTGATCCTCGACATCAATATGCCCGGCGAGACCGGCTTGCACCTGCTGCAAGCCGTGCGGTCCGGCGAGACGGTGGCGAATCGCGACCTGCCCGTGATTATCCTGACCAGTCTCGGCGGCGACGAGATCCTATCGGCAGCACTCAAGCTCGATGCCAATGCCTTCGTGTCCAAGGGTGAGGGTTTCCAATCGCTCGCCGACCGCCTGCGTCGGGCCGTCCTGGAGCCGATCGAGCTCGCGGGTGCGGAGACCTACGCGGCCGTCGATCTTGCGGCGGCGGCGGTGATGCCGTCAGCCGACGAAACACCGGCGGCCCAATACTTCAACGACGGTTTGCGCGCCACGGCCGACAAACTGGTGCCCGGCAAGCAGTTGCCGGCCGACCTTTTGACCCAGACCGGTCAATGCCTCCTAACCAAGGGCACGATCATCACCGATGCCATGTGCAAGCGCATCGGCGACATTGAAGAGACTTTCGGGCTGCGTTGGGGAACCTGACCAGGGGTCAGGAAACGATCATCGGCACGAAACCCAATAGGGTCACGTCGTCGCGGCGTTCCTCGTCATGTTGGTAGTCCTCGAACTCCCGCATCAAATGGGCCCCCTGCCTCTTCATCGGCATTTTGTGGTAATCCATGAGGATCGACTTCATGCGACGTTTCCCGAAGCTGCGGCGTTTCGTCCCGCCGATCTGGTCGGTGATGCCGTCGGTGAACAGATAAAGCGCCGTGTCTTCACCGAGAACGACGGTCCGGTTCGCAAAGCCTTGATCGCCCGAGACACGGCGGTAACCGATCCCGGTGCGGTCGCCCTTGATCACGTCCAAGGTGCCGTCTTCGATCACCCACAGCTCGAACCGGGCGCCGGCGAATGTCAGCTTTTCCTGCCAGTGATCGATCAGGCAGACGCCGCACTCGAGGCCGTCGTCCGATTCACCGGTGGACTCTTCCTGCTGGCCCAGAGTTGCCTTGACCAATTGGTTGGTCCGTTTCAGCAGCTCGGCCGGATCGCCGCCCGGGTTCTCGATGAGCGCCTGGTCGAAGGATCCGGTGGCGATCATGGTCATGAAGGCGCCGGGAACGCCATGGCCGGTGCAATCGGCGACGAACAAGAGCGTGCCGCCCAGGCATTTACGGATCAGGTAGATGTCGCCGCCGACCACGTCCTTCGGTTCCCAGACGACGAGGTGATCGGCAAAAACCGAGTTGAGTTCTTCCGCGCTGGGCAATACCGAACGCTGGATGCGGCTGGCGTACTGGATGCTCTCGTTGATCAGCTTCATCGCGTCGGCGATGATGCGTTCGGCGTTCTTGCGCTCGGTGATGTCCGTATAGGTAGCGATCAGGCCGCCGTCGGAGAGCGGTGTACTGTGCACCTCGAGACTATGCCCGTCGCCGAACGACAGGTCGGCCCGGGTTTCGCCCTTCCACAATTGCTCGATGCGTTCGCGGGACATGGCGCCGTGATCGCCTTCGCCGTAATCGCCGCGCTCGGCAAGATGGCGCGTTACGCTCTCTGCCAGCGGGTGGCCTTTCAACAGGTTTTCGTCGATGTTGAGGAACTCGGGGAAGCGGGGGTTCCAGGCGATGATCCTGCGCTCGCTGTCACAGAGCACGACGCCTTGCTGGATATTGCGGAGGATGTTGTCGAGCTGGGCCCGTTGCGCTTCGATCTGGCGCTCCGCCTCCTTACGTTCGGAAATGTCGTAGAGCCAGATTAGGGCCGATTGGCGGTGGTTGAATCGGATCGGGCTGATCGACATCAGTGTCCATAATTTCTCGCCGCCACGCCGGTTGACCTCGACCTCCATGTCCATCAGCGCCTCGCCCCTGTCGAGCCGGTGTTCGTGGTCGTCCCGGTCCTTGCCGGGGGGCATGAATTCTTGCGTCCGGGCGGTGCCGATGTCGTCCGGGTCGAAACCGAGCATTTCGATGAAGCGGCGGTTGGAGAATTGGATAACGCCGTCCTCTTCCGAGTTGTCGTCGACGGAGATGGCGACGGCGATGGGGCTTTCCTCGAGGACCCGGCGGACCTGTTTCTCGCTCTCCTTGAGCGCGTCTTCCCACTGCCGGCGTTCGGTGATGTCCGTGTAGGTGACGATGAGGCCGCCGTCCGGCGTGCGGACGCTGTGGGCGTCGAATGTGCGCCCATCTCCAAATGACAGGTCCGTGCGGTTCTCACCGCCCCAGATCTTCTCGACCCGTTCCCGGGCCACCTGGTCCGGGTCGCCCGGCCCATAATCGCCGCGTGCGGCGATGAATCGCGCGATGTCGTAAAGCGGCGTGCCTGGTTTGAAGAAGTCCTCGTCGATATTGAGGACGTCACAATAGCGGTCGTTCCAGGCGGCCAGACGCTGGTCCTTGTCGAAGAGCACGATCCCCTGATGGGTGTTGCGCATGATCTCGTCCAGTTGCGCCCGCTGCGCTTCGATTTGGCGTTCCCAGTTCTTGCGTTCGGTGATGTCCGAATAGGTGACCAGCAGGCCGCCGTCCGGCGTGCGCGTGCCGTGCACGTCGAAGACATGGATGCCGTCAAAGGTCAGCTCACCTCGGGTCTCGCCGGCCCACAGCTTGTCGACCCGCGCGCGCCAGTTCATCGAGATCGCCGTCGCCGTAGAAACCGCGTTCGGCCATGTTGCGGGCCAAATCGAACAACGCCATGCCGGGCGCGAAGAAATCCGCGTCGAGTCCCAGGACCTCCGGCAGACGCGCGTTGAAAGTGATGACGCGCTGGTCCTTGTCGAACATGATGACCGCCTGATGGATGTTGCGCATGACGTCATCGAGCTGGGCGCGCTGGGCCTCGATCTGGCGTTCCGATTCTTTCAGCTCGGTGATGTCCATGGCGACCGATACGACGTTGCCGTCGGTGGCCGGTCTGCGGGAAAGCTGGATGTGTCCGCCGGACTGGGTGCGGTCCTCGAAGGACGACGGTTCGCTTGACCGGTAGGATGCCATGCGTTCTTCGACGACGGCATGGATACCTCCGCCGGTCAGCAGCCCCGACTTCGCCTCTTGTTTGATGATCTCTTCCATGGGCGTGCCCGGCTTCACAATGCCGCCGGAATCACCGTAGAAAGCCTTGTACTGATCGTTGGCGAAAACCAGTTTGAGGTCCTTGTCGACCACCCACATGGCGCCCGGCATGTGTTCCAGGGCCAGGCGCAACTGCGCTTCCTTGGCCGCCAACTCACGTTCTGCGGCTTTGCGCTCCGTGACATCAGTCGCGAACGTGATGACGTCGCCGCTTGGCGCCTTGCGGCGTCGAAGTTCGATCGAACGTCCGTCGGGCGTGTCGTATGAGATTGGCTGGCCGGTCGGGTTTCGTACCGACTCCATCCGGTTTTCGACTTCCTCCTCGATGTCCTGTGTGGATGGCTCCCGCGTTGCAAGGACTTTTTGACGACATGGCGGCCAAATCGGGTACGGTCTTGTGTGCGGCCTGTTGACGCGGTGTTTCTGAACCGCTGGCCCTGA
>Ga0056114_1000386_pt1 | contig 14774 bp, 11 predicted proteins | sample WorMetHERISLAND1_FD_77005 | JGI IMG/M metagenome (GOLD analysis project Ga0056114, IMG submission 77005) | Marine gutless worms symbiont microbial communities from Max Planck institute for Marine Microbiology, Germany - Olavius loisae HERON... ...
AGACTCGTCTGTGAGTGCGTTTATATAGTAAATAGTCCTTAAAAGTAGTTTAATTTATTTAGTTAGGATGTTATGTTCAGTTCATGGGATGAGTGGAACATTAATGGGCGCTGTACTGTGCATAATAACGAAAAGTGTGACTTACCGGCCGCACCGGCTGTGTTCACGCTAAAGAGGCCTGCAGCGGCTGTAATCCTGCCGTAAATAAACCAAGACTGCCAATTTCATCGCTTGACATTATTATTAAACTTAAACTGTGCTGACAACGTCCCAAATATTAAATTTAACACCGTCCTCGAGTATAAACAAGCTGGATGTTTGGATTCTGACGGAGATGACGTCATCACTAGCCAACATAAACAAACGTTCGGGTTTGCTCTTTTCGACAATTTCTTAAAATAATTGCTCACTTTAAAAACCAATCACGATATGCAAGTGGGTTTTATGATGTAAAAGGCACTTGGTGAGCTATTTATCTTAAAAAGTACAAAACCTTTGCATATCATCTTTAAGGCAAATGCTCATTAGCAGAAGGTGCAAGAAAGAGAGGGCACCACATTTACGAATAGTTGAAGTTAATTCTGAGTAACTGCTTGTCTGAATATTGTGGTATTCAAGACTAAATGTTGTTAGACGGAAGGTATATGTTTGCTTGCCGTTTGTTGTTATAATTGTACATAATGATCGTTGTTTTTGTAATACTGACTTCCACATTGAGTCATTAATGTGTTCTTGAAACTCTTACAGTGATGAAGTGAATTGACTGATGTTCTAGACAACGAAGGATCTGTCAGTTGAAGACTTCCACAATCCAAGTCTCGTGCCCGTGATCCAGACGGCTGATGTCCAGCGTTTCATCGACAGCTTCAACGCTTGGCTGCATCCTGACAACAGACAACCATTCATCGTCATTGGACCTGAGGGCTGCGGAAAAGGGTTTGTAATGTTACTGTACTTAACTTACGGATGTACACCATGTTCTTGGCTGTTTCAGCAACTGTCCTTGGCATTACAGAGGTGGAACACAGTGGGTCACTTTACTTTTTGGCTGAGACTGTGGCTGAGCCTTTTGGCCGAGACCAAACATTAATCTGAGCTCTCAACTTTGGTCTTAGTCCAAACCCAAGATTAGCTCAGTGGAACTGTTACTAAAAATAGCGTGGATGCAATATACCTGCACTGTTCGCGAATGACGTCATAAATAAAAGATCAAATTCGGACAAAATAGCGTAACTTTGGCCATTAGATGAACGTTGCCTAAAGTTACGCTAACACGCTGACACAATTTTTTTATTTAGTTTTTTAATATTAAATGGTGTTAGAATTAAAGTCAAGTACAATACAGTAGCGCCCATTAATCTTCTCTCGTCCATTAACGGCATCGGCATTTCACGGCATTCGAATGTTTGTCCGATTTTGATCGACCTAGTTCGCTATTTTTAGAAACAATGGTGCAATAAAGAACAACGCCAAGCTGCTGTTTATCTTAGCAGTGTTTAGTCTAATCCAAAAAGTGAAGTAGTTTTCGGCTCAGCCAAAGTTAAGCTCTAGATGATTAAGCTATCTCTGCCGTGTTAAACCAACTGGACTAAGCCTGTAAGTTCAGATTAAGTTTGGTCTCAGCCGCGGCTTAGTCCGAACTTTGGTCTGCGCCAAAAGGCTCAGCCGAGGTTGAGCCAAAAGTTCGGACTGAGCCGTGGCTGAGACCAAACGAAAAATTCGACTTCACTTTTTGGCTCATCCCCCGCTTAACGTGGTTTTAGGCTCAGCCAAAAGGCTCAGCCACGGTCTCAGCCAAAAAGTAAAGTGACCAAAAGTCTCCCATCACCGATTCACAGCCGGCTGGTCATTGCAACCCGTTATTTTTTCTTTTTTCTAATGTCTTAAATGTCTTAGAGCCTGAGAGCCTGCAGTGACCGTCCAAGCTGATCATGCATTGGCTGGCACAGTGTGCCATCAGTGGCAAACATGAACAGCGGCGTCTTGAACGTTGCTTGCAGTGCACGAAGCTCAACACCGATCATATGCTATACTGTTAGGCATGACAAACTGTCTCATCAAACATTCTTGCCAACGCTTTACCGCGACAAGTTGTCCACCGGCACGCACGCACAACAACTGTTGCACTTCTCTGATCCTCCTCACTGTTGACAGAGCTGATATGGACATTGCTAGGTTGTGTACTTCATTCTCAAGAGTTTTGTGTGGATAAAACCAGTAAGTTACAACAGGCAGTTGCTAGTGATAGATTATATGCCACCCATTCATTTGTTGATCATGCTGACCCTGGTTCTGGATAATACACCCTCAGTCCAGTTAGTTCTGTTGAAGTTCTTAATTTAATCTCATCAAAACCTTCTCACCTAAATCATTGCCATATGATTTTACCTTTCATTCCTTATGAAAGACTGTTTATTATATGCCTAGTGATAATAGTAATGGTTTCAGTGCTGTTTTTATGTCAGATTTTGACTGCCTGGACTGATAATCATACTCGCTTTTCTTTTATACAGCCCTCCCTGTGATCAAAAAACACTAACAATAATATTGTGTATAATTGTACTTTGTGTGACAGTGATAGCTCCAAAGATGACAACTTTGTTTGTGTAACTGTAACACAGCTGTAATGTTAATTTAGTCGTGTTGTAACTCATCCTGATGATGTTTGATTGCCTGATGTTCTCTGCAGAATGCTACTTCAGCATTGTTTCCGACAGCAGCGGTCGACGCAGGTCGCAGTGGTGCATTGCAGCGCACAGACTTCGCCGTCGCACGTGCTGCAGAAGCTTGGTCAGATGTGTATGGTGATCAGCAGCAACACTGGCCGCGTGTACCGACCAAAGGACTGCGATCGGCTCATTCTTTACCTCAAGGATCTCAACCTACCGAAGCCAGACAAATGGGGCACAAGTCAGCTGATAGCTTTTCTTCATCAGGTGATTAATGCAGCGGCTTTTTCAAAACTGCTCTCATATTTTGTTGATGTTACTGTATTAAGCAGCTATACAAGGCAAAGTCCTTCACACGACGTGAAAGCTCATTGAGTATGTTTGGCTGACAGACTTTCTCTGTGGCTCGTCCGTCGGTCTGGTACTCCTTACCTGACAGTTTGCATAATCTTGTCATTGGTAGAGACAGCATCAAAACATTTACCTAAAGCACACCTGTTTACAGCATTCTGATACAACCAGTTCACTACGATGATGCACTATTATATCAGTTGATGTTTTACTTGCTTACTTACTTACCAATCTCCATTTCCAGACACCAGCTTTCATGTCTGTGAGATCACAGGTGTACAGTATGTAGAGCTTGTGCATTGCACGGTGTGTGCCTGTTTACTTATTTTGCTCACCTACAAAGCGATGGCAGGACTAAATTCCCGTAGGTGAGTGACATAGTGAGATGGTTTACCCAACGTTCAGTTCTAACTGGGTCCATTGTACAGTAAATACATGTCTGAGACTACTTTGTTGCAATTAGGCCAAGCCACAACTATAGCTTTGTATTGTAACCCCTGGAAAGCTTAAAAATAGCTGACAGAATGTTCATGCTTTTATTCTGTTAATGAATTGCTGACTTCCGCATGGAAAGTGTCGTTAATGTATTCTCAGAACTTTCACAGCTGTTTTACATTTGAACTGGATGTGTGGTGTTGCTGCAGGTTCTCACGTACAACGGTTTCTATGACTCAAACTTGGAGTTTGTCAGCCTCGACAACGTGCAGATAGTAGCCAGCATGAATTCTGGCAATTCACTCGGTCGACACAAGTTAACGTCGCGGTTCACGTCAATCGTACGTCTGTGTTCAATTGGGTAAGTTCCTGTCTTGCTGTGTCTGGCAAAAATATTTTTTACTTTTTTTATTAACTCCTGGCTTTTTGACTGGTCAAGTGAGTCGCTTCATGATTGTTAAGTAAGTAAGTAAGTAAGAGCACTTTTATAGCGTGCTACGGTCATAGTCACTAGGCACTGTGAAGTATAGACAACACAGTTCTCTTGCACAGCCAGGTTTCAAGTTTACTCAACTGTAACACGTTTAGCGTGATAACGTGTTGTACTTCAAGACCACAAAACAGCGTCATGGATGACGGGTGATTTCACTTTTTAAGTTTTTTTTGCTTAGACTTTCACGAAGCCGAAACTTCCATTTTCGGCTCAGTGAAAGTTTCAGCGAAATCACTTCATGTTTTGACTTACATGCAAGTCTGATCTTAGACCGAACTGTAACTCAGCGAAAAGCTGAGCAAAAGGCTAAGTCAAAAAGTGAAGTCACCCGATGTTGTGGTTAAAAAGGTGGGTTTTTGTGGCTTTTGAAGGATACTATAACTACAACTGCACCATAAAAACTTTTAACAAGCATTAAGGTAGAATTGCTTGAAGCTCTCAAACACAACACACTGTATACGTGTGAAATTGCCTCGTGTGGTGGGCCTGGGAGCATTGTAGAATAAGCCCACCTCGTTTCCTGGCCGAGTGTCATAAACGGCAACTGAAAGGTAGTTTTGTTTGCTGTGTTTTGTGTTGTTTGCTTTTTCTGGGTTGTGCTTAGTTTGTGAATTGTCTGTATTTATAATTCGTCTTCTGTCCTATATTTTCCAGCGTGAACCAACGTGAATGGCACTGTATAGCCTAATTGTGCTGATGTGTTGTTTTTATATGTGAAGTTGCCACTGAAGTGTGTGTTGTGATGCTGTTGTAGATATCCATCACATGATCAGCTGCAGATCATCTATGGCACGTATCTGATGCCGGTGCTGCATCAGCAGCTCTCTGGACACTCCGTCTGGAACAACCAATCTCGCGTCTATGCTCTTGCCAGCTCTATGGTCCAAGTGTACGAGCAGATTCGTGCCAAGTTCACCGTCGACCAGTACAGTCACTACCAGTTCACACCACGTGACCTCACTGCCTGGGTGGTCAGCCTGCTGCGCTACAACCTTGCTGGTGGTCAGAGGGACTCGTCACCGGATGCTGTGATGACGGTCTGGGCGTATGAGGCAAACCGACTGTTTCGTGACCGACTCGTCGGCGAAGAGACTCGCACAAAGTTTGACAACATCCTTGTGACTATTGTACGCAATGACTGGTCGGTCAACGTCGTCGAAACAAGTAAAATGCATTTCTGACTTAAATCTTCTTTTTTAGTAGATCAGAAATTTTTTTGTTAAAGGTCAAAGTTGGAGCAGAGTTTCAGACATTGCAAGAACCAGAAGACTGAAATTTGCTGCTCATAATGATAATGGTAATGATATTGCAGCTTCGTAATGCGGCAAAAGTCACAACGAGGGTGCCTAACAATGTCATGCGTGCTACAGCCACAATGGTTCAGTTAATGTAAGATGCATCGAGCTCTACATGGTGTGTTGTACATTTACCAGACCGAAGGCTGTCAAGTACTGCCATGAACTGGGTGCCTGAGGGTAGCAAATGAAGTCGGGGAAGGCCATTGAAGACATGGTGATGAACATTCAAAGAAGACTTTGGAGCAATGAAAATTACCTGAAGAGGAGACAAGAGAGTTGCTAATGACCAACCGCGAAGGAGAAAACTCGTCAGTAGTGACAGGAGAACTAAGGTCTAAGGTAAGGCAATAAATCTGTTAAGTAGAGCTGTTGGACATTATCTTAATTGCTGTAACATGTGGATCATTGATATGATAGAAATTGATTGTCGCACGAATTAATCGTTGGAGTTCTTTTGTTATATATCCATCTGTGTACCGGTATGTGTGACTGGTGTGTTATACAGAGGACTACTATGTGACGTGGGGCACAGCCAGCGATGGTGGTTCCGCTGTCAAGAGTGCTGGAGGTATCCCAATGCCACCAGTCGGCCGGCCACTTGGTAGACTCAACAGCGAAGACTTCACAGCTGTTATTGAGAAAGGACTACTTCAGTACAGTAAGTAAACAGTGGTTCTACATACCAGAATCTTAATGCTGTTTTGAACAAGTGTTTCCTGTATACAGTGACTTCATACTCCACGCTAGTACTGTAGTATTCTAGTTTGGTCTTGATCAGAGTTCAAGCTGTCAAACATTAGCAGCGGTTTCAACATGACCGGAAGCCAGAAGGTCCAGTACAAAGAAGCAGAAGTGAAGTCTTAAAGTGCCAGTTGTAGTTGTATTTTAAAGATGATAGACATACTGCCGACAGAATGGGTGGACGGGCTGTGTCTGCTCTGTGGGACTAAAAATTAGATAAGCAAGGGCTGAGAAACTTCTCATCATCTTGCACCCTGGTCTTTATAATTATTACAGCAGGATTAGTTATTGCAGTGGGTTTAAAATTTTAATTTGAGTCCAGAGTCTCGTAGTTGTCATCTATTTTATAAATTGAATTTATTTGATAGATACTGTGTAAAACATTTTACCAACAAATTAATGCTTAGTACATTTTACGTTTTTTGGAGGCTGATGGCTACGTTTGGCGCTATGCACTCCTAGTGGTGGATAGAAATGAATGAATGAATGACATTTTACATGGCAAGCTCTGATAACAGATATACACTGTGTCCCCCCAAAAAACATGTGACTACATTTTCTACAATAACTTTAACAATAAGTGTCCGATTACAATAATTTTTGGCATAGTTAGTACTCAGTCTATGCGTCATCGGAAGATGGTTTCATTTTCCACCTCACCTATCTAGTGCAACTACCTTACCTTGGGAAATCACAGAAAACAAAAAATGACCAATTTTGCCGCAAACAACATATTGTTTTGTAAATAAACAACGTTAAACAATATTTATTTACACATAAGTTCTTTCAGTCCAAGTATCTGTCAGACAGGCTCATAACAAGTGCTCAAAATTCGGAAGTATCGACACTCTGTTAAAGATAATCCGAAGAGCGGGTACGATTGATCGGCAACCGGGCAGTGACAGACCGCGTTCTGTGTGTGTCAACGAGAACACTGAGAATGTCAAAGACCTTGTGCTCAGTCAGGAAGACAATCCAAAAACGCACCGATTGAATCGTGAGATCTCACGTGAAACTGGCATTCACTGACTGACTGTACACAAAATAATTTATCGCGATCTCCAGCTTAACTGTGTCAAACGACGTTGCGCACAGCAGCTGTCTGAAACCAATCGCGTTGCCCGTCTGACTCGTTACAAGCAGCTGCTGTATTAGTTACAGTTTGACTTCACATAGTTTAGGGATGAAAAGTGTTTACCGTCGAACCACCATTCAACTCGCAGAACGATCGGGTTTATGCACCAGTTGATAACCAGAAGCGAGACATCGATCACAGCCGTCTGCTACGCATGTCGGTTATGGTGTCCATTGCCGTAGCACAAGTGGGTATGACTGAACTGATATTTGTTAACCCTGGGGTGAAGGTGAACGGCCAGTATTACTGCGATGTCTTGCTGTCTCAGCAGATGCTTCCAGCAATCAAACGACAAACGTGTCGCAGAACGTTGTTTATTCACAAAACAATATGTTGCTTGCGGCGAAATTGGTCATTTTTTGTGTTCTGTGATTTCCCAAGGTAAGGTAGGTGCACTAGATAGGTGAGGTGGGAAATGAAACCATCTTTCGATGACGCATAGACCTACTACTAACTGTGCCAAAAATTATTGTAATCGGACACTTATTGTTAAAGTTATTGTAGAAAATGTAGTCACATGTTTTTTTGTGACACAGTGTACAGGTTGTCTCCATGTTGTATGTAACATCAGTAACTAGTGAGGGTTTGCTGATGTGATGCAGGTCGTGAGAATCGAGATCTTGGCATCATTATTTTCAAGGAAATTCTGGACAATATTGCGAGAGTGGAGCGAGTGTTGACAATGCCTGGTGGTTCACTGTTACTGGCCGGCCGCAGCGGTGTAGGCCGACGAACAGCCGTCCTGCTAGTTGCTCACATGCATCACATGGAGCTGATCACACCGAGGATCACTCGTGGCTATGCAATCAAACAGTTCAAGAATGACCTGAAAACGGTTGTCTGATGTATTCTAAGTAGTTCACTGACTGACGAATATGATGATGTCAGTGACATTGAAGATAATATAACATTGATGTTAGTCATAATGCTGAGCTACTGGAAACCTGTCTCCATCACCTTCTTCCACCACCTTGCAACTGCATTTCCAGGCTACGTTTTTGTAGACCTCTCCCTCACCCAATCTCACGATCCAAAAATTTTGAATCAGTTGTAAATTTTGCTCTCTGTAAATACCAATGACCTCTGTGAGTCAAGTTTTGTATTATGAATTGTGCGATTATTATTGTCATAGTTCGAGAATACGTTTTTTACGTTTTTCCAAAATCCAAAAAAACGCGACTTTTTACGTTTTTTTGAAGTATCATTTCAAAAAAAACGTAAAAAACGTAGATAGCGTTATCCAAGTTTTCACTCTTCTCCACTTTAAAATTGCTAACTGACGCTTTCTCTGTAAAACATTACACACACATGTCATGTTATGCATGCAACATTATATCGGAATTGTTCATTTTTTGATTAAAATATATTGGCTTTGGTACTGTGTGAAGGACAACAAAATTGATTGAGGGTGGTCACCGCGGTCTACAGGCCAATAGACCTATATGTTATTACTTCTACGTTTTTTACGTTTTTTTTACTTTTTTTCAAAATCCAAAAAGTTGTGACTTTTTACGTTTTTTTGCCGTGTCTCGTACGTTTTCTCGAACTATGATTATTGTTATCACATCATTATTTGCTCTTTCTTTGCGTGTAAGCCGTTTTTATGCATTTTTTGACTGTGCATGCACAGAACTGCCATACTCCTGCTGCCTGTCTTCAATGTGATATCACTAACACGTTCAGCGACTACGATTTGCTGTACAGGAGTGGATATTTTCATTATCTGGAACACCATTTGTGAGATAATGCTTTTGGCATAGCTTACATTATCTCAAATAGCCATTCAGGTTCATTCAAGGTCATAAATCTTTGTACCAAATGAAAGCCCATATGCAACTTTATATAGGCACTCAATACTATCTATGTCTTTATCTTGCTCTGTTTCAGAGATATTGTGGATTTTTCATGCCAAAATCCAGTTTTTCCACACCCCACTTCTTATTCCACCTGGAATTTTGGGATGATTTTTTTGAAGCAAATCATTGTTTCTTTTCCACCCAGTAGTGAAGACACTATGATAATTTTCGTGTAATTATTTTTTTAAATCAGAACTGTATGATTAGGCTACACCCATGTCACAGACTGATAATGAAGTGCAAAATTTTTCAGATGGTCTGGAATGCCATGCAATCTGCTGGTTGAAGAAGATGAGTTTATTGTTATGTGTCTTGGCTGACGTGCAGGCGATGCAGACCGCTGGCATTGACGGTCAGCAGGTGGTGTTGCTGCTGGAGGATCATCAATTTGTTGATCCACAGTTCCTGGAATTGACCAACAGTTTGCTGTCAGCCGGTGAAGTGCCAGGTCTCTATACACCAGAAGAGCTGGAACCGCTACTTGCACCAATCAAGGACCAGGCGTCCGACGCCGGCTTTCGTGGAACCATCGCTCAGTACTTTGCATCACGTTCGTACATCACTCATATCTTCTTCCTGTGTTTATTGTAGCTCAAAATGACTGCATTCAGTTTATTGCCTTATTTATGTACATGGAAGCAGTTTTAGTTCTTGTGGCATTGTGTAGCCAGTGACTGCATTCAAGAATGATTATGCTGCAATCATTACTAATGATGTATGCTTGTCGACGGGCTTGAGCAGGTATTCAAGCCAACCTGCATGTGGCAATCATAATGGATTTCACCAACAGTACATTCACTGTCAGCTGTGAGAGCAATCCAGCATTCTTCAAGCAGTGTGCAGTGCAGTGGCTTGAAGGCTGGAGTCGTGAGAGCATGGTTAAGGTACATGTCTTTAGATACCCTACAGTGTAACTGGATGATTTGTTCACATATTCATAAATATGTCACTCTTTTACGACTACTATACCTGCTGTTTTTGTTGCTTTTATCTGTATTAGTTGCTAACATAGCTGTAGGAATCAGCCAAATAGTCTTGTGCTCTGTGTCTGGGAAGATGTTTACTCGTCTCCATTGTGTTGCAGCTGCCACAGGAACTGATGGCACAGCCAGACCAGTCAGACAAACCCAGCGACAAGAAGCAGAAAGGTCGTCGCCATCTGTCTGGTGGCGAGGATCTGCTTCGTGCTTTCCTGCTGGTGCAAGAGTCTTGCGCCGAGATTGGCAATCTGGCTACACCGCGACGCTTCATGGCGTTCTTGCACTGCTATCGGCAGCTCTACAAGTTGAAGAAAGAAGGAATTGAGAACAAACAGCAACATTTACAGGTGGACACGTGTTTTACACACATCAGAGGCTTCACAGTGTGCTGTTGGGAATGATATTTGGCATGTAAGAATGCAGGATCCCACAACATACGTTTTGGTGTACCTGGCAATCAACTTAATGTTACTCGAAAACATTTGAATTTGGATCCAAATTTAGTTCATATTTGAATACAAGAACTTTTTCATTGCATGAACCAGTTTTATATGCGACATTGCTGAAAGCAATTTTGTTTATTGGTATCGATGTTACAAATAGTGTTGAATATCTGTTTGTATGTCTGTCTGTCAGTTTGTGTCTGTCAAATTCGTGCATTGTGCTCAAATGGCAGACAATATCGACGCAATGTCTTTTGCATACGACAGCCGCATGTCCCAGATTGCACTAAAATTTAGCTCATATTTGTCCATCCCTTCCTCTCCATATATTGTCCCAAAGTGACCCACCCGTGTTGATTTCAGTGTCGTAGACATTCAGTGGCAAATTGCGACCGAATGGTTTGAAATGGCACAATGGTCACAATGGAGAACTAACAGGAAACCACCATCACTCCTTCTAATGGTACCATTGCTGTCCCCCTACGACCTTTCCTTTCCCCCAAAAGGGGGTCCCAAATGCACCCCAGGACCATCGTCTCGACACGTACTCTAACCTGGTGAATATTATAGAAGATTTTGACAAGATATCTTTTGCGTACAGCAGCCCCATCGAGCACTGTTACCTTTTGCCAAATTACTTTGGCCCTTTTTATAAATTGTACTCTGTTCATTAGATGTTTTTCTTCATAAATGTTTGAACTTATTGTCAAATTATGCCGCTATGAACGTGTAGTGTCATTTGTAGCAACGGCCTGTAGTGTTGCCTGTTTTCAGCCACATTGACTGCTTCCGTCAACGTAGGATTGGCAATTGAGGTTATCTAGAACTGTCTTCAACCTTGTAATCTAAGGGTGTTAAGACGATGGTCTTTTCCCGTTTTCCAATAGGTGAATTGAAAGTACCACAAGAATAACATATATGATGACACTGATGCCAGGAAGACTGGAACTAGCAGTAGCAATTGGATTAATATTACAGCTTACTGCTTATGATGTCCTGATGCAACCATGTGACACACAGAGATGTGTTGTCAGGCCGGTGTGTCCAAGTTGAAAGAGGCTCGTGAAGTGGTGGATAGTCTGAAGAAGAAGGCGGCACAGCAGAGTCAGATACTGGCGGAGAAGCAGAGGGAAGCCGACGAGTCTATGGCTGAGATCACGTCAACGATTCAGGTCAATTTATCTCTGATCACATTGTTTACAGATATTATTAGGCAACATCACTAAAAAGCGATTTTGCATATTAGTATTGATGTAACCGTTTTTTGGTCTGTCTGTCACGTTCATGCATTGTGCTCTAATGGCAGAACATATCCACACGATCTCTTTTTGCGTATGACAGCCCCATGTCTCTGCCAGGTCACATTAAAATTTAGCTTATATCAGTCAACCACTCTCCCCCCCCCCAATTTTGCCTCAAACTGACCCACAGTGTTGATTTTAGTGTTGGAGACACTGAATGGCAAATTGTGGCGGAACGATCAGAGATAGCGCAATGGTCACAACAGACAGCCTACAGAAAGTCACCATCGCTGACCCCCACGACCTCCCCTTCTCCCAAAATGGGGTCCCATATGCACCCTATGAACGTCTTCGTGAATGTGATAGAAGATATTGACAAGGCATTTGTCCTGTGCCGAATGTCATTATTAGCCAAACGATGTTGCCTTTTGCCAAATTACTTTTCCACTTGTTGTCGCCAAAGTCTTAATGACTTAAATACTAATTTCTATGATTTTTTGCTTTCTCTACATCATCTGCTGCATGTGTATTGTTCCATTATCAGTGTCTGAACTGGACGGTGATGTGTTGTGTTGAATTGTCTTTGTTCCTTGTGCACATCACAGTGAAGTTACGTGGCATGAATTTACGGAATTTTGATGAATTGTTCGTTATGTTTTTTTTATTTTTTATTGTCTTTTGGTCTTTTGTTGGAACTGAAATCTTAAAACCATTGATAGAGTTCTAACGGCACTGCTAGCCACCAGAGCAATTTGTTGTAGAGATTGTATCACGAGTGGTTGTTTGTCGTATGCAGAATGCGAGTACACAGAAAGCGGAGATGGAAGAGCTGTCAAAGAAGGCGTCAGAAGAACAGGAGAAACTGGGGAAACGGAAGGGACAGATCGACAAAGAGTTGGCGGAGATTGAGCCTATGATCCAGCAGGCAAAGGCTGCCGTCGGCAACATTAAGAACGAAACACTTGGAGAGATACGAGCACTGAGGGCTCCACCAGACACAATCCGTGACATCCTTGAAGGTGTTCTACGAGTCATGGGCAACCCAGACACATCGTGGCTCGCAATGAAAAGGTTCGTAAATTTATCCGTATTTCTTTGTGCAGATTTATAGTTGTTATTCTTTTTTATACAATACACATTGTCAACATTTAATATAGTACTACTTAAACCCATCTGTTCCACAAATCATTTCCTCCATAGTTTGCTGGCTTTTTCACAACTCATTGACTCTTCTGTTTTAGTTTGTCTTTATATTTATTACTTTCTGGTGATGTGTGGGGTAGAATGAGATGAACACCTATGGCTTATTAGTGCATGTTGAACTGTCATGTCATGTGGATGAATGCAGCTTTCTTGCCAAACGAGGCGTCAAGGAGGAAATCCAGACGTTTGATGCTCGCAAAATTACTCCAGAAACCAGGAAGACAGTTGAGGATCTTCTGAGGAAAAACCGTGATTCGTTTGATCCCAAGGTGAGTAATGATACCAACTGTCATATATTATTATTATTATTATTTTAGTATCTCTTATTTTGTGTGCAGCTTACCTCGTAGTCACAGGCTGAGTTGTGTATGATTTTGTCTGTTACAAGTAAATATTTGTTGTTAGTGAAATGTCTGTAATTTTGTCCTGGGCATATATGCAATAAATAAAAAATATAATATGAATTACATAAAAATTAATATATCTATGTGGTTGTTTTAAGACATCATATATTGTATGTCAGAGTATGGTAATATTAAGTGATGTTTACAGCCTTTATTGTTTCACATTGAGTGGAGTGCATCTTGTAATTAGCATAGCATTGAGATTGCTCCTACATTTGTTTTTAATATTTTGAAACCTAATTGTAGGGAATATCTAGGTAATAATGTGCTTTTACTTTTCAGTTAGATGATTGATCTTCGTGTCATGTATTAAATGGATTTCAGTTTATGTCACGTGACAGAATGCAAAGAGAGCATCGGAAGCTGCTGCACCATTGGCGGCGTGGGTGACTTCTAACATAAAGTATGCTGCTATCATCGAGAAAATTGAGCCTCTTGAGACAGAGCAAGCTCAGCTGCAAAAGTATGACATATGTCTGTCATGTTTTGCTTACGTGTTCTGACTCTGCTTATATTCACAGGTGTATTAAGAAACCTTTGATATTTTGTGAACGATGCAGCTGTCTTATACAGTTTTTTATTTACTTAGGATAATTTCAGTTATATTGAGAGCTATTGAATTCACGAGTTAACGCATTAATGCATTAAGAATTAATCACGATTAAAAAAAATTAACGCTGTTAAAAAAATTAAAGCACACATAATTTCTGTGACGCAGGAGTTCAAATTCAATTAAATTGTGGTTATTTGATGATCAAAATGCCTAAAGGAATTTTGTTATTAGTTTCGACTTCTTTAACTCAAGAGTCCATTGATAGATTAATCTGTGTTATTTGGTAAGTGACTTACGTACTAGTGTATCATTGAGGCATTTAAACAGTTGTCACAGTTGTCATATAAGTTTAAATAATGTGAAGTGAATCAATGTGCTTTAACTGAAATGTATGTTTTTAAGTTTGACAAAGTATTAATTTAACATAGTGGGTTTTTATGCTTGCCTGTTTTTGAATTCATTCATTTATTCATTCATTTAATGGTGAAATCACATATTTAAAATTAAAAATTTAACCCAGATAAATAAGTACATATTTAAATGTAGCAAAATCTACTTTTAATTATCTCTGATAATTTCAAGAAGAAATCTGCAGCTATATCAAAAATTTTGAACATTTAAAAGGATATTTTTAACATTTGTTTTCTAATTTAACGAGATTTAATAATGTGTGGTTTACTAATATTGTTTGTTACAAATGTCTTTACTTACTTAAAGAAATTACCCGTTGTGTTTTACATGTGTTAGTTTGTCAGTTACTAGCATATTATTTTGACAGTTTGTTGCTTGTTTGTCATTTAAACTGACAATGATAAAACACTCAACTCATGGTGTTCACTGATCCAACAACATCTGAATCTGAAATATCTAAGATTCTTCTCAACTGTCCTAACAAACAGTCTGACTCTGATCCGATTCCTACCTGGCTTCTTAAGGTATGTGCTCCTGTCCTTATTCCTACCATAACCAACA
>Ga0056114_1000387_pt1 | contig 14772 bp, 8 predicted proteins | sample WorMetHERISLAND1_FD_77005 | JGI IMG/M metagenome (GOLD analysis project Ga0056114, IMG submission 77005) | Marine gutless worms symbiont microbial communities from Max Planck institute for Marine Microbiology, Germany - Olavius loisae HERON... ...
CGTGTGATCGCGGCACTCATAGATGCGACGGCCGTGGTGCCGAAATAGCTTCATCCCACCTCTTCACTCTTAAGAATCGTATTCTCTATCAGCCACCCATTGATGTTTCACGAGGCTTAGAGCTTAACCCGATGAGAAAATCATTCCACTGCATCCGAACTTATCTCAAATCGGGACGACTACTTCATCATCGAGGTTCGAGAGGTATCTCTCAAACACGTCGATCGCCCTTCCCTCCCTTCCGTTGTTCTCGACGATATGAGTTATTCTTATTAGCTCGGCAAGATTTGATGGAAACGGGGAGTAGGCATCTCGCATTCCTCTAGAGAGTGATGATTAGACCCACTGGTACAAGCCGCTTAGTGATCAACGGGAGGCATACAACCCCGAGACAAGGAGTATCAGCAGGTTCTGTGATCATCAAAAGCCAAAATTGCCAACACGCCTGCTGGACATACGCTATGAGGGCTATATTGGCCGAAAGCGGTTGAATTCAGTAATATAGGGTTAAAATCGGCCCTAGCGTTACCATTCGGCAATAATTAACTTGATTTTGGTCTAACAAGCGATTATCTTAGATAGGTATATTGCGGGAATTACATCCGAATACAAATGCAATAGCCTCATGATCAAAGAAGGACATGACCTATGGAAAAACGATGGCTTACAGTCGATATCATTTGCGGATATCTCAATGTGAGCAATGAAACTGTTTACAAGTGGATCGAACAGCGAAATATGCCGGGTCATCGGGTAGGACGCCGATGGATGTTCAAGCAAAACGAGGTTGATGAATGGGTCCGCTCTGGTGACGCAGCGGACAAAGCGGAAAGGGAAGAACAGTAATTGTATGGAACGACTGAATAACACAACAGATCTTGGTGCTTATAATACCGCAATCAATGTGATTGGCGGACTGAAGGATTGTAGTGTCATTTTCAAAGCCATAGATTCTCATTTCAGTCAATTTGACTCCTTGAAAGAGCTCATCAATCAACGTAATGAATTTAATCTGCGTACAGAAAAGAGCCGTACGAGGATTGAGCGAGAAGTCCGAAAGGCTTTTTTGCAGTTTAGGAACGAAGAACATCAAGCTCTCATTCAGGGGATTTTTACCGAGCGGGTGCCACTGCAGGATAAAGAACTGGTTCTTGCTTGGCAATTTGCTCTTAACAACAGGTTATTCAGAGAAATCTCGTCACGAGTTTTTGTAAAAACCTACTACACAGGCCGTGCCGGCATATCAAAGGATGATATCACCGCTTTTTTGAAAGAATTCCCGCGTCAGAATGAATCGCTGGAAATAAACTGGTCTGAAAACACGATCAATACCCTTTCAACCAAATACTTGAATCTGATGAGTAAGCTCGGTTTCCTGAGCCCCGGAAGAGTTAAATCATTCAAGCACATCAGGCCCTCCTCAGAAGCACAGGTGCTCTTCATTTACTTTGCAAAAACATTCTCTCCAAGTGCCGGTAATATCCTGGCAAATGAATTGCTGCCCGTCAGTTTTATACCGTCGGATGATGTTCGGTATCGGCTGAAAAAGCTTTCTCTCAAAGGCTTCTTCAATATGAATTTCAACGGTGTCTCTTTGAACATCAAACTAACCCATAGCTATAGGGGAATTTGCGATGTCTTATACAACTGATCATCATCAAAAATTTACTGATTTAAAATCTCACATAAAAAACAAAAATCAGCTGCGGCGGCTGGCAAATGGCGGGAACAGCATTCTACTCTCTTATCCACCTAAGGAAGAGCAGCAATACATAAAGAAGGCCAAAGATATCTATGCTGATAATGCAGTATTTATTGATATCAGTAAATTGCTGGTTCAGTTCATAGATGAGGGCGGGTGGCAATCCTTCAGTGAGTATTACAACGACTTCAAAAATACTCCTCACCTGATTTTTCATTCGGACGACGATCCTAAACGGGATCTTTTTGATTTGATTATCAGTGAAATTAAGAAGGCCTGCCGGAACGACAAGATTCCATTTCTGATAAGAACCGGCTGCCTCTTTGGGACAGGGATTGAAAACGTAAACATCATGGAGGATAAGGCCGTCATGAACCAGCCTTATCCTCTGGTGATTTTTTACCCTTCAAAAATTGAGAATGACAGCATTTACTTTTTGAACTTCAAACCTGCATCAAAGTACCGCTGCATGTTGGTGAAATAAGGGGCTGTATATGACAAAAATAAACGAAATTCTGACTCTGGATCTTCAGGAAGATATGAAAAGCGTAATTGACTTGGAGGATCACTCTGAAGTGGAAGTTCAGCAGGAAATTGAATCCTATATCGTGACCGAGGGAATCGCTAAACACCTGTGCAATTTCACCAAACAGTTTACTTCCAACATAAAAGAAACAGGCGTCTGGCTGTCCGGCTTCTATGGTTCCGGTAAATCCTATTTCGGTAAGATGCTGGGATACATCATCGACAATCCGAACATCAATGGAACGCCTGCCCGTGAGCGTTTTATTCCAAGGTTGAAAGGTGTCTTAAACGAGAGCCTTATTGAGAACTCCATCCGCAACCTCAAGACTATAAACAGCAGAGTCGTATTTATCGACGTGGCCAAGCAGAACATTGACAAAGGACTGGCATTCACCCTTTTTGCCAACCTCCTGAAAAAACTTGGCTTCCGGAATGACATCTACGGATACATGGAATTTGACCTCTTCATCGAAGGAAAACTGGATGAGTTCAAAGACAAAGTCAGGTCTCTTTATGGACGGGAATGGGATGAGCTGAAAACCAGCAAACTCCAGGTTCCAAAACTTATGCGAAAAACGTTCGCCGAGATGGGATACAGCGAGGTCGACTATGACGACACCTTGAATTTATTTCGCTCGGCCATTGAAAATTTCTCAGCGGATAAATTTAAAAAAGAACTCGAAAGATACCTGAACCTGGAATCTAAGCCTGATGAAACTCTTGTCTTTATCTTTGATGAAGCCAGCGAAGCTATCAGCCAGAAAAAATTCACACTGCTCGATCTGGAAGGAATCAGTGAAGCTCTTTCGAGCATCAGCAACAAGGTCTGGACCATCGCCATCGCTCAGGAAAATCTCGATGATGTTATCAGCAATGCGAATGTAAATCGAGACAAGTTGACAAAGGTAACCGACCGTTTCAAGACCAAGGTACATCTTGAGTCCACTGAGGTGAATGTCATCATCCGCTCCCGACTGCTCCATAAAACGGATAATGGTTACAGGCAACTTTCGGATTACTACAGGGAAAACAAAGGTCTTGTATCGGATGCAACAAACCTGGACTCATCCTTTCCGACAAAAACGGCGGATGTGGATGCTTTTGCGACCTACTATCCGTTCCATAAATACCAGTTCGACATTCTGCAGAAGTTTTTATTCAGTTCCAAGGAGCTGGTGGCTACTCAGATTACTGCTCGCGGAATGATCATCACCACCTTTGATGTGCTCCGGAACCAGATGCACGAAAGGGAGCTCTACAGCTTCACCCCGGGATATGCTATCTGCACCGAGGCCCAAACAGAACCTCCCATCGAACTGGCAAACAAATACGATACAGCCAAAAAGATCCTGAACGAGAGCACCATTGATGGTGAAAAGTTACTAAAAACGATTCATCTGCTGGCAAACTCGAAAGTCGTATCGCCAAGCGTGGAGAACATCACCAAAAGCTATATCTCGGATATCACCACGTACTATGTTGTCAAACCGGTTATTAAAGAGGCGCTTGATTCATTGCTCGAAGCCGAAGTTCTGCTTCTTTCCAACAACAGTTACAAAATAACCTCTGACCTTGAGCGCAAACTCCTTGAGGAGATGAAGAGTTTTGAAGTTAAGCTTTTCAGTAAAAAAAACTCCTTGATCAACTTCATTAAGGACTACAAGCTCTTTACTCCGGTGGCTACCTTCAACGATGGTTCTGACAGCTTCAAATTCAGCGTCCTTTCGGATCAGGATGATGAACTTACCGGTTCGGGCAGTAAGCAGCTGAAATTGACAGTCTACAGTCTCTTCAATATCAGCGAAAACAGACAGGACTTAATAGAGGAACTCAAGGATAGAACCGAGAAACAGAAGAACCTTATCACGCTGGTGCCGGACAACAAGGAGTTCTCGCTGATTGATAAATTGATTGAAAAAGTCAACCGCTACTTGTATATGGAGGAGAAATATTCCAGGGAATCAGATCCGACCACAGATCTGACCAAGCGGCAGATCATCCGGGACTTTTCTAACGATCGGGAGGAAAAGGAAAAGGAGTTACGGGTTGAGATTGAAAAGGCTTATCGCAATGCCTCTCTCATCTACATGTTTGATGAACAACAGCTTAATGCAAACACCTTCAAGGGAACAATCAGTGAAATACAGCGCAAACTGATAAAGAACATTTACACCAAGCGTCTGAGCTCCGGCCTTTCCGAAAGTCTGGTGCCTAAGATTTTCAAAAGCCGCAGGGAAGACCTGAACAGTCTTTTTTCCGGCGACAATTTCCTTTTCTTCGACAGTTGCGGCAATTTTACCGGCAATAACCTGAAGGTGGTTGAAGAGATTAATGCAAAGATTGAGAACCACTATACCGATGGACGTACACTCGAATCAGAACTTTCCGGAGCACCGTGGGGCTATTCTTTCGGGACCATCGTCTCTACCTTGGCCGCTCTCTCAAGGGCCAGCCATCTCTCGATCAAATACGATGGGAAAGTATGGCTCCCTCATCAACAGAGCAGTATTCAAGAAGTCTTTGAAAATGCCACCAAGTTCAAGTCCGCATCGTTCAAATCCATTAGAGCCACACTGATGACCAGTCAGAAGAAAAACGAGGCTGTCCAGCTGCTGAGGAAACTCGAAAATGAATCTCATAACGGGCGCAAGGTGGATTGGGATACGAACGACTTTGATTTGGCAGACAGAATCAGGTACATGGCCCAATATTTCATCGACGAATTGCAAAAGCTGCGTGATAGAATTGACGGATTTGAATCCCTTTTCCCGACGGTTGCCGATCAGGAGCAGGAGTTATTGAACTATGCCGGGGAGATCACGGAAAGTAACTACATCAAGAGAGTCGAATCCCTGCTAAACAACAGCGAACAGTTTTCCAGCGCAACCCAAATCATCCTGAAGGCCCGGGAGTTTATCGACAAAAAGAATTTCTCCAAGGTCAAAAAGTTTAAGAGCTTCATTGAAAAAGTGGTGAGTGAACTCAAAAAGGCGAACCTGGCTGACAGCAAAATACAGGTAGCGCACAAAGAATTTAGCCACTTCTACAAGCAGGACATGGTTAAGAATTTCAGCAGCCTGCAACAACAGTTTCAGATTGTTAAAGACAGTTATTACGAGCAGATAAAAAAAGCGGCAGCTGAAATGAGTAATAAATACCAGCTGCTCAGAGAAAAGTTCGATGCTGCCCTCAGAACCTTGAGAGGCTATCCGACCGAGTTGAATGCCCGGAATCAGAGAGAACTGGACGAACTCAAGTGTTACTGCTCCGACCGGATTATCAAAGAACCGAATCTGGAATATGCCATCACCTGTAGAACCTGCGGCTATTCTCTTTCGGATATTTTGAACTATACGGAACTAGCTCCAAACAAGGAGAGCAAACTGCAGATTATTCAAAGCAATTTTATCGCGGAGGCTCTCAAACCGGAACTGAATACCGGCAGTTCTCCGGATCAGCCTCCGGCTCCCAAGAAACCACGCAAAGTACGCTTTCAGATTACCAACAGGGTAATGACAGTGCGGGAATACAAATCACTCCTTACGGCTCAGCTGACTTCGCTGGCCGCTGCCAGACTCGATGAAAAAATCGAACTGGATATAGAAACTTTATGACAGGTTGTTAGCAAATGAAATTGCCGGAACATGTAAACAAGCTCCGGGGCCTCATTGAGGCGTCTTCTGATAAGCGTCTCGTCCGGCTGAAGATCGGCAAAAATAAGCAGCTGGACATTGAAAAACTTCCTAAAGAAGACAGACCCAAACGGCAGCGTTTCGAGGAGATGCTCAAAAACCACATCAAGGAAACCGGCGATTATGAACATGCCCGGGAGAAGCTCATTGATGAGCTAACCTTTACCCTGTTCAACCGGCTGGCGGCCGTCAAAGTCATGGAAGCGGCAGCATTCTTCCCCCCGATACTGACCAAAAAACCAGAGCACGGAGACCTTTCTTTCGGCCACAAAATGTGGCTGGAAGAAAACTCGCACATGTACTCAAAAGAGCGGGAAGGCATCCGTGAATACCTAGAAACAGCCTTTGACGAACTGGGCAAAACGCTTCCGCTTTACAGCAAAGATCATCCCTATGCCTTTCTGCCCGATGCCATCAGCCTCGACGAGATTATTGATACCTTCAATGCGGTGGAAAAGGATAGCCAGGTTGGCAGCAACATCTGGCAAAGCGACGACGTGCTCGGCCGGATCTTTGAGAGCTACAACAACCTCAAGAACAAGGCCCACAAAGACAGCGGCGACAAGACCGAATTCAACAAGATCCCCCTGCAGTCACAGGTGTACACGCCCCGTTGGGTGGCAAAGTTTCTGGTGGAAAACTCGCTGGGCAAACTCTATCTGGAGATGTATCCGGATTCGGAGATTAAGCATTGCTACAAGATTGCCAACGCCCCGCAAATACAGGAGCGTAAACCCAAGCCGCTGCATGAAGTCAAGATCGTTGACCCCGCCTGCGGATCGGGCAGCTTCCTGCTCTATGCCTTTGATTTCTTCTATGAACTCTATGTGGATCAAATCGACAATTACGGGGCCGATTACGATGAGAAGGATATCCCCAGGCTGATCATTGAAAACAACCTGCACGGCATCGATCTGGATGACCGGGCGATTCAACTGGCCCAGCTCGGTCTGTCTATCAAGGCTAAGAAAAAGCGTAGCACCATTGGCGAGATTGCCTTTAACGTGGTCTCCTCCGACTTCTACCTGCCGGAGTATAAAACCGTTGAACACATCTTTACCGAAGGCGCTACGCTGGATAATAGTCAGCAGGAGCTGATTGCCGAGGTCTGGACCGATCTGCAATGCGCCTACAAGTTCGGCTCACTGATCCGTCTTGGTGAAAAGGTTAAAACCAAGCTGAAGATGCCGGAGACCAAGCAGAGTTCAGTCCAACCGGAATCGTTTACGGCAATGAAAACTGAGGCGCACGGGAACTTTGCCGCCAACTTCTTCACCAACCTGAAAAAGGCGGTCGAGCAATGCGCACAGGTTCAGGGCAATACCTTTCTAACCACCAAGATCCAAGATGCCATCACATTCCTTGAACTCCTGATCACCGAATATGATGTGGCCACGGCAAACCCGCCCTATACGAGCAGTGCCGACTTCGGACCAGAGCTCAAGGAGTTTATTGAGGATAAATATAAGAAACCGTACAAGTTCCACAGCAACCTCTACGCCGCCTTTATCAAGCAGTGTTATGACTTCACAGGAGAAGCTGGTTTCGTAGCAATGGTCCACCCTCCAACGTTCATGTATATCAAGACGTTTGAAGATGTTCGAAAGTTTATGATCGATAAGACCCATATCAACTTCTTTGTTGAGTGGGGTTATTTAGGCATGTTCAATCCCTCAGCTCGGGTTGATAGCGCTCTTTACATATTGGAAAAAAACAGCAATCAAGAAAAGGATGCCGTTTTTGTGAAACTGAATCACCTGTATGAAACCAAGCGCTATGACACTCTTTTTGAAGTCTATGAGAAATTTCTTGCAGGTGGTAGTCATGAGCTTCTCTACACCATCCCACAATCCAAACTGAAGAATATCCAATCCCTGCCTTTTATCTACTGGATCTCCGATGAATTCCGGGAGAAATTCGGGGCTGCTGATATCAAGTCTCTGCTCTCTCCTGCCGGTGGAGCCGCAACGAGAAATAATTTAAGATTTCTGCGGTTTTGGTGGGAGGTTGACCCTGAAAGTATTTCAGAAAATTATAGGGAAGATAAAAAAAAGTGGGTTGTTTATTCTAAGGGAGGCCCATTTGAGAAATGGTATGGAAACCTATGGTTAGTGGGCAACTATGAAGATGATGCATCTGAAATGCGGTCTTCTGGGGCCGTTTTAAAGAACAGTAAACTGTATTTCTTAGAAGGAGTTACCTACTCGGCATCTGGTTCTAAAGGAACCTCATTTCGTTATCTACCAAGGAACTGCTTCTTCGATATCGGAGGTTCCTGTATTTTTGCAAATAAGAAATTCAAAAATCATTTTTATTTACTTGGATTCATGAACTCCAAACTGGCCTCTTACATAATCGATTGTTTAAATCCAACGGTTAATACTCAAGTTGGTGATATGCAGCGTGTTCCTTTTGTTTTACCTTCACGAGATATTGAATCAAAGGTAGCGGAATACGTTGAAAGCAATATCAGTGTCAAAAAAGGCTTAAGCCTTGAGCATATTGCAGAAAGAGGGGCAAAACAGCATTCATTCATCAGTAGCAGGGAAATACAGCACTTTATAAGCAATGAGAATCACTTGCTGGTCCAAGTTCTCATCAACGAAGCCATCATCAATGAGAAGATCTTCGAGGTTTATGACCTGACCGAGCATGACAAGGCGATGGTTCTGGCCAAAGAAGGTGAAAGTATCGGCTGTCTACCTGTTGTTCCCGAGGCCCGAAAGGCTTATCTGGCTGAAACCAAAGCAGCCAAAGAATTCCCACTGGTAGTTATTCGCGAATTCATTGAGGCATTGCCCACCAAAGAGTTCACTGCCGAAGAACGTGAGGCTATTGAAAGTGGCTTCCCAACCCTCTACCAGAGCAACAACGATCTGGAAGAGTTCTGTACTCGCAATAAAGTTAATCCCATCAACGTCTGGTACTGGTTCAAACAGAGCGATGTGATTCCTCAGCGACGGATGCATACGCTCGCCATGGAGTTTCTGGCGGACATGGTTCGTGAAATTCTCATGGAGGATGAGGATGGCATTATCCCACTGGTGCCTAATGCCGGGGAAAAGGTGCTACTGGACCGCATCGAGGAGAAGTTCCGCGAAAAAGGCTTTAGCTCGACTCAGTACTCCAACTTTAACACGGTTCTCGGCCGACCGATCCATGAATACCTAAATAAGTATTTCTTCGCGGAACTCTCCAACCATCTAAACCTGTTCATGTATCTGCCGAAGACGCCGTTTATCTGGCATCTCTCCAGCGGTCCGGGACAGGGTTTCGACTGCTACATCATCATTTACAAATGGAGCCAAGATAAACTGAGGCGCCTGCGCTCGGTCTATATCGATCGCCGGGAACGCTCACTGATTAACCGCCGGAGCCATCTCTACGACAAGGAAAGCGTCGATGCACTGAATGAAAAAGACCGCATCTCCAGACAGCTCAGCGAGATTGAAGCCTTCAAGAAGAAGATCGAAGAACTGCTGGCCGAGGATTACGATCCAATCCTCGATGATGGTGTTGGCAAAAATATAGCCCCCCTGCAGAAAAAAAAGATGATCCCTTACGAGGTACTTAATGCAGGACAACTCAAGAAGTACCTTAACGCGGACTGGTAGGAAGAGCTGATTATGTTAACAGATCAAGAAAAATACAAAGTTTTTCTTTCAGGTGCCACTTGGTTCAGGACGGATTTTCATCTTCACACCAAGGTGGACAAAGAGTTTCGCTACGATGGAGAAGAAAACAATTTTGCAGATGAGTATGTTGAAGCTTTGAAAAATCAGGGCATTAGTGTTGGTGTAATCACCAATCACAATAAATTCGATATCGATGATTTCAAGGCTTTGCGAAAAAAAGCAAGGAAGAAAGAAATCTTTCTGATTGCCGGAGTTGAGTTGTCGGTCAATGACGGAGCCAATGGAATTCATACGTTAGTCATCTTCAACGATGAGTGGCTGGCAGATGGGCAGGACTATATAAATCAGTTCCTAAATGTGGCTTTTGAAGGAAAAACTCCCAATCAATATGAACAGGAAAATGGGCGAAGCTCCCTTAATCTGTTGAAAACACTGAAAAAACTCGAGGGCTATCATAAGGATTTTTTAATTGTCTTTGCGCATGTTGAACAAAACGGCGGCCTATGGAGGGAACTCGATGGCGGTAGATTGCAGGAAATTGGTAAAGAGAAGATATTCAGAAGAAGGTCCTTGGGCTTTCAGAAAGTCAGGACTCGTGATTGTCGGGACAAAGTAAGGAATTGGTTTGCTGATTGGTATCCGGCAGAAGTTGAAGGCTCAGATTGTAAGAACATCGACAATATTGGCAATGGCAAGAAGTGCTATCTCAAGTTGGGTGCTTTCTCCTTTGATGCATTGAAGTTTGCTCTTGTAGACAAAGATAGTCGTGTAGCGATCAGTCCGGTTCAGCATGAGCACTCACGCATTCAAAGTATTCGCTTTACCGGTGGCACATTAGCAGAACAACAGCAAATCAATTTTTCTCCTGAACTCAACACTATGATTGGAATTCGTGGAAGTGGAAAATCTTCAATTCTTGAAGTGATTCGCTATGCTCTTGAAATACCATTCGGCGAAAAATCGGGTGACAAAAAATACAAAGAAGATCTGGTTAAGTACACGATGGGAAGTGGCGGGAAAGTTGAGATTGATGTGATCGACCGCCATGGTAAGAATTACACGATTTCAAAGCTTTATGGCAAGGATACGGGAGTTGAAGAGAATGGGCAACTCATTGAGGGGGTAGCAATAAAAGTGACCATTCTCCGAGAGCCCATGTACTTCGGCCAGAAAGACTTGTCCAGTACCGGTGAAGGGTTTGAAAAGGACTTGGTGAACAAGTTACTTGGTTCAAAACGGGATGAAGCTCTGCAAAAAATATCTGCTCAGAAAGCAAAAGTCATTGATGCAGTACATAATCTCACCAGCGGATTGGATCTCGATGATCTTATAAGGGAACAGAACGATGTTAAAAAGGATGCTGACCATCAACTGAAATTTTATAAGGAGTATAACCTTGAGGAGAAATTCCAAAAGAAAGACACCTTTGACGCTGATGTAAAACAGATAGATGAAACAATTAACACGGTTAAACTTTTCTCTCAAAATATCAGCAAAATATCTGCAGATTACGAAGCCCTCTTGTTCTCCATGAAAGATTATGTTTCAAAGCACAATGCGGAATTGTTTGCGAAGCTGAAGACCATTTTGGAAACGAAGTATCTGTCCTTAATTTCTCAATTGAAAATTTGGAAGCAGAACGATTCCGCAGTGCAGGAGCAGCTGAAAGATATTCAAACTGAGATAAAGGAAGTCCACGAGGGTTTGGATGAAGAGTTTGCTGAAATCGAAAGAAAGGCAAGTGAGGAGTTAAAAGAATCAGGGACCTCCAACATCAGCATCGAAGAATTTATGGCACTGAAAGATAGGCGCTCTAAAGCTGTCACCAAAATTGGCGAACTCAAAGAGCAAAAAGACAAGTTTGCCGAACATCAGGAGATCCTGCTCAATGAGGTAAAAAAGTTAGACAATCTGTGGCATGAAGAGTTTTTGCTTATCAAATCTGAATTGGAAAAAATTGAAAGAGAAGCCTCATCAATCAGAATCGATTCGCACTACAAAGGCGATAAGTCGGACTTTGCAGATACGATGAAAGAATACTGTAAAGGAAGCGGTATAAGAGAGGCTACTTTACAAAAAATTGCCAACCGATATTCTGACTTCGCTTCAATATACAAAGATTTCAATAATGAAAAGAAATCCTTCGGAAGCAATCCACAGCTCTTCATCGACAACCTTTCAAAGAACCTGGAATCAGCCCTAACTTATCAAGTTCCAAATAAATTTATTATTAAATACCGTGGCAAAGAGTTGCAGCACCATTCTTTGGGACAACGAGCCTCTGCGCTGATTGTTTTCATTCTAAGTCTTAAAGAAAATGACGTTATTATCATAGATCAGCCAGAGGACGATTTGGATAATCAAACGATATATGAAGATGTCATAAAACTGATCCGCGATATGAAATCCGAGGTTCAATTTATTTTCGCAACTCACAACCCCAATATCCCCATTCTGGGGGATGCCGAATTGGTACATGCCTGTTCATTCATGGATGAAAAAGTGGCTGTACAAAGTGGGAGTGTTGACGACCAAGTCACCCAGAAAACGATTGTAAACGTAATGGAAGGCGGACAAGAGGCGTTCAACCGTCGTAAGGAGATTTACAAAATATGGAAACCGTAAATTCCTACAACCCAAGGTGCATGTGTCCAACAAAGCACAAGGGGCTTCACAAATGATTGATATATGGTTCAAAGATTACCTGCAAGATATATACAAGCAACATACCGTTGCTGTATTTATCGACGAGTCCGGCGATGCTGAGTTCTTATTAAGGGCCGTTAAGGATGAATATATCATCCAACAGGCAAACTCTGAGTTGGAAGAGCTGCATGTAAAGTACCTCATTGAGAAAGCACAGCTCAGCCACAAACGTTTTCTCATATATACCCGTTCAAAAAAGAAAGAGCTCAAGTTTATCCGGGAATATTGTGAGACCTGCGGATGCCTGGAGATCCGTTATCTGCAGAACTACATTAAGGACAAGCTTCACCAAACACTAAACCTGAACACCAACCTCCCCAAGGAAGATCTTATCTCTGCAGCTAAATACAGTGTCGGCAAAGACCGAACTTATTGGACTAAACTCTGTTACGAAGGTGTAATCGAAGCATTCGACCTGAACAAAGAGTTGCTGCCGTTTGTGCATGATCCCGACTCCTACCTGAAAGAAAAATATGACACACAGCTCAGAGAGTCCTTTTACCGTGAAGTTAATAAACTGCTCGGACAAAAATACCAGAACAAGCCCCCTCCTACACTGGCCAATGAAGTGGTGAAAGCCATGCTCGATGGCTTGGCGAATGGTAGTTGCGATAAGAGACTCGAATCGGTCTATAAAGATTGGCTCGACTCCATCTCATATCGTGATTCATTCAAGGGATATCTTGACAACCATACGCTTGGTTCTGATCTAGATATCTGGAATGTCAGCTTCCACCACCCTTTCCGTCAGGTAGATGAACTGTGGTTGGCTGAAATCGGTAAAAGCATTTCCGATAAAGCAACCAAGCTAACAACGCGATTGCGCCGGCGGAATCAAAGCAGGCAGGCACAAGCCCTTGGCATTTGCTTCTGGAGTGATGTGATAGCTCTGCTGGAATTTGACCCCAAGGATATAGACCATCTGAGCTCTTTCAATGACTGTGTTGAGTTTTACAAAGAGCATTTCTGCAAACTCGATACCGCAATCCGGAACCTTTACGCCGAGTTCCTCAATAAGAAAGAATTACTCGAACCATTTCAAGAGCTTTACAAAGAGCATGTCTCTATCTTCCTCGACAAATGGTTCAAGCACTGGAGCGACTACGAAGAAACCCAGACAGGGACCCTGCAACGAATTATTGACAATGCCGGCGACTTGAAGACAGCTGTTGTTGTCGGGGATGGAGTTGCCTATGAAATAGCGGAACTGGTGGCTACAAAGGTTAAGGATTCCGTAAATCTCAAGAAGGATTCAATCCTTGCGGATATCCCTTCCGAAACCGAAAACAACATGAGCCGCATCTATATGGCCAATGGGGATACAGAAGCGATTCAAGGTAATCGCGAGAAATATTTAGCCGTACAGAACTCTGGTGTCAGTATCGATTTCATTCAGTTGGATGAAATCACTGAAGTGGCCCAATCAGGGCAGTTCTTGGTTTGCACCTATGGAGACATCGATGACATGGGTGAGAACCTCCCGCAAGGGGCGGCGCTGAAATATTTCCCTAAAACCATCGATTCCTTTGCAGAAAAAATTTCACTCCTTCTGGCCAGTGGTTATGCCCAGGTCTATCTGATTGCGGATCACGGTTTCGTGCTGACAGGATTATTAAGTGACGCGGATAAAATTTCCGTTTCACCGAAAGGATATTCCGACAAAGCAGAACCCTATATCGCAGAACGCTATATCCTCACAAAGAAAAAACAGGCCGATCTGACTCCCGGGCTGATTGAGGTAAAAAAGAGCTACAAGCAATTTGATTACCTGTACTTCGCAAAGAATATCAATCCATTCAAGACACCGGGATCGTACGGTTTTGCCCATGGAGGTGTGTCGCCTCAGGAATTGGTAACACCGTACTTCTGTTGGGAACGATCAGGGGCATCGGCGGCTTCGCTGTCTGTATCGATTGAAAACCAAGGGGATTTGAAAGATGTAACCGGAGAGCTTTTTTCTCAAAAATCAGGCGGATAAAGGTGTAAGCATCGGAGCTAAACTGCAGTAAATCACGGAGTTAAATTGCAGGGTCACACATCCGAAGGTTTAGGTACGTAAGGATGCATATTGTTTGAAAAAATGGAATACTTGGATTTGATGGCTTTAATTATTTATAAAATAAGTAGTGTTTTTGTGCAGGCAAAACGTTTGGGCCGAGAAGTGGAGCCCAAAAATCCATGTTCTTGATTCTTCGGTTAGAATGGACTTTTGAGACTTTGAATTCCTTTTGGATTTTTGACCTGTCCCGAAAAATCGCTAACTTCTAGGGACGGGCCGTTTTTATCCGCTCAACGAGCGAGGTTTGAAAAAGTTTGTCAAGCTAGTTTCTTAGTTCCAAAATATTATTTATCATAATTTTTTGTCAAGTCTCATGCTAAGTTTTTGGAAATGAGAACGCAAATAATTGGAAGGAATATTGCTTACTACAGAAAGGAAAAGGGATTAACTCAAAAAGAACTTGCTACTCAAATGGGCATTCCTGCGAATTTAATCTCTCACTACGAAACCAAC
>Ga0056114_1000388_pt1 | contig 14771 bp, 8 predicted proteins | sample WorMetHERISLAND1_FD_77005 | JGI IMG/M metagenome (GOLD analysis project Ga0056114, IMG submission 77005) | Marine gutless worms symbiont microbial communities from Max Planck institute for Marine Microbiology, Germany - Olavius loisae HERON... ...
CACTTACACTGCAGCCTCCTGCTGAAGACATGGTGTTCAGCTACTGTGTAGGCCTATAGAAGTTCGCATCTCGCTACCATAGAATACGCAAAATATGGGCATTAAAAGGAGGAAAGACGTCGTAGAAATGACTACGCCTACGTTAAACCTAAAAACTATGAAGGAAAATATTTAAATCAATAATACCAGTAAAGGCCGCAATCCACTGGCGAACTAGATGGAAACTAGTTGGCAACTTGTTGCAAGCCTGGTCGTTTTCTACATTCCACTTGTGCAGCAAGTTGCCAACCTGCATATCTATGCCCTATGCATAGATCTATCAGGTTGCCCCAAAAAGTTGCGAACTAGTTGGAAACCTGGGTTGCCAACCCGGCAACTAGTTTCCAACTAGTTTGCCTAGTGGGTTGCGGCCTTAGGTCTCTTAAATGACTACAGCAAAATGTTCGCCTACGCGCTACAACATGTTGTCAGCAGCTTTGTCGACTGTTAACGTTCTATAGATGTACAGTCTTAGGCCTAACAAATTTTCCACAAAACAAATCATCAAAAATAATCATAATGTTCGTCACCTTATTTTGATTCGGCAGAATGTGGAAATGCGAGACAATGCAGTCAGTATGCCTATCAGCAAGACACTAGCAGAACTCTGCACTCTACAGCAGGCTATTTTGTATAGTAAGCCTATCTATACTCCCAGTTGATAGGCCTAAGCGCAGTTTCACAAACACAATGTATACACACAATGTCTCCCCCTCTCTGTCGCCGTTATCATAACGTACGGTACAGGAGCTTACTCGCTGGCAGCCAATTTGATAACGCTAGCCAGCCTTTCTGGCTTTGCCAACTGTTGTTGATGTGGTGCCATCTGCCGACTGACTTTGATGCAATAATATCACTTCACTACGACTTTTGGACTGAAAATGAAACAAGAAGCCAAGATGTCGCTGGGATAGCCCACCGTATTACCTTTGGAGGTCACGTGACGTCACTGATCACGTGACCATTTGATAGCCCATAGGCCATTTCCTATCGGTGGTCCTTTGGAATCAAGCCTCAAGCCTCTATCTTGGTTGGTTGAGTAGTGTTTTACGTCCCCTCTAACACAGTACAGGTTATATGGGAGACGGTTTTTACAGGTCAAAAGACCCAACCAACAGTATCAAAGTACTGAAGGAGAAAGCTGTAAAGGAAAACAACCCAAAAAACAACAAAAAAACAGACTCAGTTCAGACGAAAATGTAACACCGAGGACATGAACGCGGTTACTCGGCGTGACAGTGTCTTAACCGAGCTTCAGTCCTACAGAGATGGACCATTGTGACCTAAAATGTCTGCGGTATGTCTCGAACCGGCCCATAGCGCTCAGTTAAGAGATAAGACCGAGTCAGATATGTATAACCTATTGTGAGACGATTATAAAGCGTTTGTTCTTGGCAATTTAAATGAGTTGTTGTTTATCACGTGACTCAATATCAGCCAATGAGCCTTCAGTATTTCTGACTAGCATTTATGGCTCACATCTGGATCTCATCGATTGGATTGGATTGAGCAGTGTTTTACGTCCCCGCCAACACAGTATAGGTTATATGGGAGACCCAACCAACAGTATCAAAGTACTAAACGTACATATAGTACACAGAGAAATCAAACATACAATAATCAAACAATAAACAAAAAACACAGCAAATGCAAATCCCCTAGTCTACACTAATATGGGGTGACTAGGGGATGGCTCCCACAGAGGGTAGGGTCGCTAGGCCTGAACGGCGGTGGGGCTGCCGCCACGGTACCCCCAAATCTGTCAAAATTGAGAACTTTAGTGCCATAAAATTAGTTTAAACTCAAAACACATAATATTAACAACGGCAACTACATCTTGATGTGCAGTATTCGTTCAATGTATAATATTCATTCAATACGGTAGTGCTATTTTCATGACACCAATAGTCAACACAAGGTCCCTGCCGATGACACAGAAAAACGGCTTGCAAGCAAGTGGCGTCTATACGTACAGTAAAAATGGCCTGGATGTAATGTTGTCAATAACTAGATTACAGTCAAAACGATAATACACATAACACTGGCAATAAGACCAGATAACATTAATTTAAGGCGTGATTTCGGAAATTCGAACAACTGAAACATGTTTCAGTTCGGTTTGAGATGTTTGTTGTTCAGCCTGTGGATAGTCAAAATCACGTTTGGTTACGAAACGTAACCAAAACGACGTCACTTTCTTAAATAAATTTTTATTAATTATTTCTGCTAAAACTTTCATAAAAGCATTAGGCCTATATATGCGTCATAATGACTGTTTAACAAGCAGATTGGATTGGATTGAGCAGTGTTTTACGTCCCCGCCAACACAGTATAGGTTATATGGGAGATGGTTTTTACAGGTCAAAAGACCCAACCAACAGTATCAAAGTATTGTTTAACAAGCAAATTACGCACATATTCCTACACAAATGCATCAATTACGGTCCGGACATGTAACGCGGTGTGCGTGTGGGCGTAGCCATATTTGTTTACGATTGCAGTAGCTGAAACAGCTCCCGAAGCTGGATGACTTCGTCGTCAAACACAAATGCAAACATGTCTGTGGTTGACCGTTAACAGTTTTCCGAAATCACGATTGTTTACGAATACAAACATGTTACAGTTGTTTGAATGGATGGATGGATGGTTAGGGTTTAACGGCATTTTAAGCACGCAAGTAGCGGCTATATCATGCCTGAGGAAGTTTAAAGTTTGTTAGTAAAGCCAATGGCGTGTACAAAAGAGATTATACGTTTAGAATGAATGTTATGGAAGAGATCTTTGAGATTTGAAGCTGTATAGAAATTCTGGCAAATGATATCAAAGTCAATACAGCTGATGAGTATATGCACTACAGTTAACAGAGAATTGCAAGGTATACATATTGGAGGATCTTCATCCTTTAGGAGGTAAGAATGTGTTAAATATGTTGTTTGACCTTCTGAAATCATGCCTTTGTAAACTGTCCAAGACAATAACACTGTTGTTAGGACGTGAAGCATTGGCCATGTAAAGATCATGCTCCAATTGTACCAGGAGACTTTTTAGAAGTATTCGGAGAATTGTACAAAAAATCTTCAACCAGCAAACATCTTGTAGCTAGGAGTTTACAGCTGTAACAGAGACAATGTAGGTCATTTCGGAGGCATTCTTCACAGCCAATCAATCACTTGACTGATACTGGCAAACAAAACAGTACAGGACAATACACAAACTAATTACAACCCAAATAAGCAAATAACGATAAATATAGCAAACAAAACCACTCTGGTTCAGTCGCCTCTTATGATGACACTCAGCCAGGAAACGAGGTGAGATTATTCGACAACAGTACCGAGCCCACATGGGGCTTGTAACAGTGGCATACTATGTTCACAATCTTAAACAGCAATGAAAGACGTTGGTAACAAAACAATTAAAGTGCATGATATTAAATTAACGTGCAACTAATTGCAACATAAAATACTCAATTTATACACATAACATAACACACACTGGTAAATTACAATTACAACTATCTACACAATAAAATACAAATCTGCAGAAAAATATATATGACAAAATATAGTTCAAGAAAATGGTATTATTCAAATAATTAGCTATCTATTTATAAAAACATCTCGACAGTTTTTAACAGTGAACAAACAGTTAACAAAAAGTTAAGTAATTTTCACAAGTCTTTGCTCATCTGAAATGTAACGGAAAAAAGCAATATAAAAGTACTCGTACTGTAACTTACATAAACCAAGAATGCTGCAGTACAACAATGGTATTGATAACCGTTCTGCACATCATTAATAGGAAGAGATATGCAAGAGATGTGTAAAAATACCACAAATGCAGCATTTTAATGTACACTTCTCCATTCTAATATTCTGGCAACTGAATATAGTTGAGTATATACAGTTCACAACTGTAAACCAAACCAAACTATGAAGGTAACAATTAATAAATTCTGTCATATGGGTGAGTGGAGCGAGTAGATTCTTAACGGCACATCAGCACATTAGGCTGTACAGTGCCATTCATATCGGTACATGCTGGAAAATACGTGACAGTTCTGCCATAAGTGCATTATATTCAGATCTACTGTGTCACAAACTGACCAATCATACGCTGGTCAGCCAAGGAAAACCATTATGTAAGAAAGACCCATAGGAAAACAACGATTCATCAAGGCACTCAACAATCACTTAAACACTCGGCAACAACACTTGTGTTTTGAAAGATTCAACGTTCAAGCAATACTCTGACAGAATTGTTTTTGGCATCTAAAATGACAGTTCTTGTAAATAATTTTTTCATGTAAATGTAATAAATTTATTACTGCAGCAGCGTTAAGAATAACATTAAATCTGAGGGGCAGGCGGTCGCTAGATGTGTTGGAATGGTGAAATAAAGGGTTTTAAAGTGGTGTTTGAAACAGTTGAGTAAGGGTGCAGTTCTATGGCAAGAGGTACTTGGCTCCAGATTTGTGGAGCTGCAGAGGAGAAGACATTTGGGGGTATTTACCTTTTTACCAACAGGGTTATTACCATTTTGGTTCGAATTTTCTCAAAACTTCACCGATTTGGGGTAGGGAGAATTTAAAAACCTTCAAGTAAATACACTCCGGGTATTCATTTAAGTAAATTACCAAAGTAAATACCAAATTGGGAGGCAAAACTTGTAAATACCCAGGTAAATAGCCAAAAGGTATTTATGTAATTACGTAAAATCTCCGATTGGCTGATATTGACAAAACCAAACATAACTAAAACCAAAAACAACACAAAAACCTAAACAACAAGACAAGAAAACTACTAATATATGCACAAAGAAAAAGCTAAATAAAATTAAAGCCAAGTTCAGGAAACTTTTACACTTTCAGGCCAGGAAACTGGTGGATGGTGCACATTCTACAGTACAGATCAATGGCCAATTGGCAATACACGGCCTTACAAATCCTGTTTGTAGCCAGTGCTGTTTTGCCACAGCTTTATTAAATATAGGCTTCACACAAAGTTACACATAATATTCCGATGCAATAGCACCAAACTGCAGTCAAGAAAATAAATAGCACGTAGATGGATACTGAAGCCAGCATTCATCCAGTATGAGTATATCTATTACGCTGTGGCATTTACTACAGTACTATACAAATACACTGTGTTCAGAAAAAAACACCCACTCACATTTTCTTTCATATCTCCATGAATTATTAGTGGATTTAAACAAAAATTGCAGTGAATATACCAAAGGTGTACAGATTCAGATAATGTAAAAATTAGATATTCATTGTGGTCGATGACGTAATTATGACGTCACATTTGTCTTGCTAAAGTTGGAGCGAGTTTACAGCACGCAATAAGCCGTGATCCCAAGGATATCATTTTTTGCGAGTACAGGACACTTGCTGGTGCGTAGATACGTTTGTATCGTGTATTGTGTGGTGGAATTTAAGATAATAATTTTAACATTAAACAAATTTTCATTCATAAACCTGATTAAGTTACATCACCACTGACGCCGCGTGACGCGAGATAATGTTACAGCAACTGAATCTCGTGGATGACTCATGCAAATCTACACTTGTGTTAAAGAGAAAGGCGGATATTTTGAGCAAAAGTTATGACATTTCAATTCAACAATAACACAGTAATATTCTTGTTGACGTGTGTTAAATTATTATTAAATATCAGTCGTTGAATTATGCTGTGAATAGGCTGTGTTCTGTCTGGAGGTCGTTACTAACAAACGTTTACAAATGTGACGTCATAATGACGTCATCGGCCGCAATGAATATCTAATTTCTACATGGTCGGAATCTACCGTTCCTTAGGTATATTTACTGCAATTTTTGTTTAAATCTACACATCACTCATAGAGATATGAAAGAAAATGTGAGTGGGTGTTTTTTTCTGAACACAGTGTATTAAAGCGTCTTTAATGCCCAATACACACCGCCGACGCCGACGCGACTCAACTGTCGAGTTGAGTCGCGTCGGCATCGCGTCGCGTCGGCGGTGTGTATTGAATTCGCAACTAGCTCACGACGACTGCCGACGACTTCCGACGAAAATTTGGAAACTGAACATGTTGAGAATTTATTCTGTCGAGTTGAGTCCAGTTGAGTTGTGTCGGCGGTGTGTACACGCCCGTCGGCTTTCGTGACCCAGTTTACAATTCTGCAGCCTATATGTGACTGGCGCAGTCGCAGAAAATTAGAAACTGGGTCACGACTGACGACTGGTGCGTTCACACCGCCGACACGACGCAATTCGACTTCGTTGTCGGCAAATTGTTCAGACTCGTCGAGACTCGTCGAGACTGTCGCCAATTAGTTGCGAATTCAATACACACCGCCGACGCGACTCAACTCGACAGTTGAGTTGCGTCGGCGTCGGCGGTGTGTATTGGGCTTAAATCGCTGACGTCAATCAGTTCGTGTTTCGTTCACTGCAAAACAGCGTTCAAAAGAATTAGTAAAGTCGACGTTCGTTAATATTCGCATTTGTCCCGTCGCAATCAGTAAAAGTGTATCGCATGACATCACAATAGGGCAACAATGTCATCAGATTGTTAAAAGTCACACCAGGCTCAGAGTCTTCCGTAGCCGTTGGTGAGCGGTCTTAACCTCGCGCCGTCTCCGTATCCGTTGACCGCTATCAGCTGGCGAGTGTTGGTGTTGGGAGGCTGCTGCGGCTGCTGACCATAGTACTGGTCCTCCACGATGACTTTCCTTCTCTGTTCGGCCCAGTACGCCCCCGACCACGGACCACACGCGTAGCAGTAGCACGGAATCATCAGCAGCGACAGGAGGATGGCAACGATCGGCGGAATCACAGGCGGCCAGTGCGGAAACGGGCACCCACTTGGCTCTGTGGTAGGTAATAGAGATAACAAATAATAACAACGATAATTACGACGATAATTACTAGTCAAAGGACACGTAAACTGCATAATTATTTGTCTCATATCAGTGTCTACCAGAGCCACCATACTATCATTGTATGTGTGCAAGGTGTCTCGGTGGCGCAGTGGTTAGGGCGTCGGACTTCTGATCCGGCGGTCTTGGGTTCGATTCCCCGTCCGCGCGTTATCAGGCACCTAGGTAGACTCAGCCTTCCATCCCTCCGGGGTCGGTAAATCGAGTACCAGCCTTCACTGGCTGGGGTTAAGGCGGGATGTGTTCGCTTGTGTCGGGTGGCAAGTAACATTGTGTGATCCCATATGGCAAGCGACACTCTGTAGTGCTGAGATGGATTCCCATTAAGAACTTATCAGGGCTTTAACTTTAACTTTCTAACATTGTAATTAGGTGATAATGACTATCGCCCATAAACTCGCGTTCCGCAAAGAAAGTATTTATTGCAAAAACAGTGACTGAGAAGATAAACTAAAAAGAGTAAAATCCTTTCCGAACCCCATGGGCCCAGTTTCCTGTAGCCCTCAGTCGGACACTAGCCGAAGCTGCAAGACCATGAATACGGGGACACTGTATTGCGTGGTATGCCCGTTTACTCCCAGCCTTTACTGATATTCATTAACCGACCATGGAAGGATGGCACGCTTAGTTTGCATTGGTACACAGCAGCCGCGGGTGAGATTTCGACTTCACGGTTGCAAGTCCGGCATTCTAGCACGTGACCGCTGTGTACGTGTATCTGTAACTGTGGAAATACCTAGTCCAGAAGGACGTGAGAAGGTAAAAGTTGGTAAGTACAGAAAACTTGTGTTTCATACCATCAACGGTGATGGTTACTTGACTGTCGTTCTTGCATTCGTCGTCACAGTCCACCAGCTTGAACGAGGCCTCGCATTTGACGGTGTGATCACCCCCGCTGAAGCGATAGTCGAACGTCTTGCCATCGTGCTTGTGTTGGTTGTCCACGTACCACTTGTACGTAGTTGTGCCGTCCGGATGAGTGTAGAAGTTGCACTCGAATGAGATGGATGTAGACTCGTTGAAATACAGCGGCATGTTGTACAGAGGCGACGGTTTAGGGTAGGAGGAGATATTGTGAGACAGAGATATATTATCTGGGCACTCTGAAACGAATCATACACACAGAACACAAACGTTGTTAATAACTAGTGTATTAATATAAAGATTAATATAAAATATAGCATTATTAACTAGAAAAGTCATCGATAGAGGGCATATTCACACTAAACGTGACCAACGACCCCTTCATCGCCTCATTTCGGTCAGTCAGTCAGGCTCATGGTGAATTTGGTAGAACTCGGTCGAGCAGTTGGAGGATAGATATTGCGAGTATGAAAAAGTCTTGGTTGTTGGTCCCGTACAGTGTGAGTTATCTCAGAACTTGACAATAATCTCCATATCAACGTTTATGTCTTGAACCCGTCAGTATAAACAGCGGAGAAATATATTAATAAGTAAGTAAGTAAGAGTGCTTCTAACACAGGTCGGACTACGCTGTTCACTACCGTACTCACTTTCAGAGACATCAATGCAGTTTTTATTTGTCGAGAATTTTACACGTTATCATACTTCTGTTTGCTCGACTGTCCGAAAATGTCAACATAACGTTACTACGCGGGAGCACAGTCCAGTCGTGATCATAGTTGACTTGTAACAAACATGTTTGTGAAATTCCGACGTAGTGACCTCACTGGTGACAACAGATATGTTCTTCGGACTGAAATAGTTCGTGATTTTCGGACAATATTTCGTCTCGCTAATAAGACAAGTATGCACTGGACCACTAACAAGAATTAGTAAATAGCCTAACACAACTAAACCAGCAACACTATGCCATGGATGTTTAGGATAATGTTGGGATTATGAAAGTCGGTTAGCGGATGCAACGTAACGACGGTGGACGGCGGCTAGAATGAAAATCGTCATGTTACCATATTTCAGTTAGAAATGATCCGATTTTGATGAAATTTGATATACGGTGAAGCAAAGCGGGACTGTAAGGCTGCTTGTCAATCTGTATGGCAGCTGGACATTATTGCAAGTGCCATTGGCGAGTGCAGTGTCCTGCTGTAACAAGTATCCTACGTCGCATCGTTGCAGAACTAACAATCTTTAAACTCAATATAGCACACAAACGCCATATTTGAAAACACATTTCGGCTAAGCCACCAAAATGGATTGTCCGATCTGCATGAAATTTTGTAGTATCATGAAATATTAAATCATCATCTAGGTGGAATGGCAAAAGAGCAATTTTTGAGCATTCAAAATGGCGGACAGCTGCCATATTAAAAATCGTTATATCGCTATATCTCGTTGACAAAATCATCCGAATATTATTTTAGTTGTATCTCGGATACAGTGAAACTATGGTTACTACTGACAACAATGTTTGCTATTGAGAACATCATTGGTGTTGCTTTATTAGGCAGATAAATAAGATGGATTTTAATACATTCACAAATACTAGGTTTTAGTGTTGCGTTTTGACTGTGTTTTGACTGTATTTCCATTGTTTATATTAGGCTTATAGTTAATACGGGCAGTTATTAGAGCATCTTGTGTTGCCTTACTGCCTGCCCTTTTATTCGTCTTTGTACACTCTGTGCAAATAAATGAAATAAATGAAACTCAAAGGAAGTCATGTGCGCACTGTCAAATAGTAACCTAATGACCTTGAATGACCTTGTTTATAATTGCTTGAACTGAAAATTGACTGTACTGGCGGACGCGCCAACTGTTTGCGATAATCGGCTTTCTTGTACATTACAGTCGTGGATACGGAGAACACAGTCTCGTTAGTCTCGTATAAAGTTAGTTAGTTAGTCTCGTATAAAGTTTAAAATAACTGCAATACAACGCACAACACACACAGTGTACACTGTACGTACACTCGTGTTAGTATAGATACTGACCGTAAACTCTTCCGGTGAAGTTTGCATTACAGACAGCCTTAGCAGGACAATCGTCATAAGAATAAGTGACGACACACTTGAGACCGAAGACTCCAGAATGCATGACCGTGTAAGTTGGTACCATGCCACTCATTGCTGGGTAACCCTCGTGTGACCAGTAATGCATCAAGTATGCGGGAGATGTGGGAAATCCCGATGTCCCCGTGCAAGTGAACACATGACCTGCCCGGACGCACTTCTTCCCGTCTAGTGTAGGATCCTTGCACTCTGTTTGCAAAAACAACACAATGATCGGACACAGCCTGGACAGTTTAGATTACATCAGTAGAATCAACAAGTATAAACTACTAATAAAGCTTTGCATGTTGTAAATCTTTACCTCTATTCAACTGATGACGGGATGATGTGCGTCATGTATTATGATGCTTAATACTGCAAAATGTTTAACATGATGCAAAAAGCTGACGGATAACCACTAACAAGCGTAGATTACCGCATGTAAACCAGAAAATAAAATTTAAATTTAGGGATATAAAAACTTGCGGCCATCCGTACAACAATGTCTTTGAATTATTGCTAACTTAATTACTAGGTACATCCTGGATATTCACAATCAACACGACAGACACAGACGCTGACACTGACACTGAGTTTTATTCCACACTTGCGGCTGAGTAGCCGAATCCATCCATCGTTTATTACACCGAAGCAGCAAAACACGAAAGCACATAAAATTAAAGCACAATCAAACACAAATCAAAACATAAAACTATACACTGTCACAAGATATACGACCGCTCAATAGCTGAATAACAGACTAGCAATAAAAAATAAGAAACAAGTGCAAATAAAGACAGTGACAACAATAACAATAGCACAATAATAACAATAAAAAAGTAGGGCTACATTTATAGAGGTGATCGGTAATTATTTGGAGCGAAATTTAGAAATGATTGGAACTTTTTGGTCCGAGAGATTGAACGAGGGAGAGATGAGGAAAACGTAGTACGGAAATGACAGCAGTGTTGCGGGAAGGTGGACGAAGGTGATGGAGACAGGAATCCGGTTTGGAGATATTCTTGAAAAAAGATCGTGAAAGTCTATATAACGTATATAATGAGTTAAAGACTAGAAAGTTGACATGACAAACATCAAACCCCGTCGGAGAAATCATTGTAGCGACTATGATATAATACGGAATAATTTCTATAGGCCCCCTATGTTTTCATGCTAACTGTTAGCGAACAGCAAATGCATGGTGTCTCTGTCTGCATAAATTTGCAGAAAAATTTGTCAAGTGAAAGAAACTATCCGCCGGGTTCAATAAAAAAACAATTTCGAACACCCGAGTTTCGAAACGGCCACGTATGGACACTTTCAGTGACTTCGAGAAATTTGACCGGCAACGCATCAAACTTCGATCACCGTGTCAGATTGATAGCCAAATTAAACAAGTAAAAGTAAAAAAATAGAAAATTTGTGTGACATTATGTGACGTTTTGCTTTCCATCTGTCAAATTTTATGAATATTGATGCAAAAAAGTTATAGCTGACAGAACGTGGCACGTTTTTCAGACATAGTGTAGATATAGGCTATTATGACTCCAACCGATACAAGGTGTGTCAGTTTAGTTAAATAGTTAAGGTCCTTTGTCTATATGTTATTAAACTTCTTTGAAGTCCTTGTTCGCATAATATAATTGTCTTATTCTATTGTCATCTCATGCAAATTTACAACTAGGCCTACTGCTGCTGCTGCTGCTGCTGCTGCTGATGGTGATGATACAAGTAGTTTTGCCTTTTAGCAAATGAGTTATAAGGCTGGAATAAAAGACTGGGGTGATAGTTTAAATGGCGATAGTTTACACGTATCAAATGGTCAAATCTGGTACGTACCGACAACAGTGACCTGGATGCTTCTCTCCTCATCACATTGGCAGTCAGCGGATTCATGGATATTCGCTTTACATGTCACTCTGTGATGCTGACCGGACGTTATTGCGAAATGAGCGTCATTGCCGGTGGATGGATGGGGCGTGCCATCCATGGACCACATGTAGTTAGTCGTGCTGTCTGGGTTATCGTAGAGACATTTGAACGTGACCGTTGCCGGCTCCGTCAGATACACCGAGCTGTTCGCAGCCGTACAGTTGGTTCCATTAATCGCCCACATAGCCATGGTTGGACACTCTGGACACAACCACAGTGCAACCACGTCATCCATTCTGCGCTGAACAAGTATGGTACACAGTTGCAACATGCGCCCCTGGGATAAATACAGATTACAGATTGTCACATAATCGAAACATTTTAGCTGGTGAAATATATTCAAAGATCAGAGTAGAATGGGCCGCTGTCCATTTCGGTTTTGGTTTGACGTAAATCGGTCCACTTTTGACGATGATATGCGCGAAAAACGATTTTTACATTTTCATTTCCAGTAACCTTGACCTTTGACCTTTAGACCTCACATTTGCTCCCTGGTTACTCTTGTCCAGCCCTATGTTTTCACTAAATTAGAAATTTCTACGGCTTTCCTGTTTCGAGAAAATCCGAAGCACGGTACGGACAGACAGACGGATGGGTGAAACACTTAACGAGGCCCCCAGGGAGGGCCGAATAATTAGACACGATGCGATATGATATTTTAACCCTTTGACGCCCACTGTTGCCATATTGGTACAGCAATGAAACATCCTGTGACAGACCGCGTTAAGCCGTCTTTTGTAATGTTTGACATCCGGGCACTCTTACGCTCAACAATGGGCGTCAGAGGGTTAACGAGCGCTAAGAGCTGATATAGTGTATTCAGTCCACACTCCGCCATCCGTCACCAAAAATATGAAGAAAAACTAAAACGCAAAAGCTGATCAGCAGTAAGTCCAGATTCGTGACAGACAGTCCTGGTGGAACCGGCAGTCACGGAGGAAAAGATTTGTTGAACGGATGGTTTGTAAGCCTGGACGGAAAGACTGAGGAAGTAATAAATGGTGAGGTTGAACTGAAGACAGAACTTTTCATTTCAATTTCTTTTCCCTCTCTTTATTTCTTCTTCCACCAATTTTCTTTTTTTTCAGTTTACAGTGAATCAAAGAGAACCTAGAAAGGTGACTATATCGTACGTAAACTGATTTCCTTTCAATGCAGGAGACTGTGTGACAATGTGGCAATCTGTAGTCTGTATTTTATCCACTGCATGAGTTTTTTAAAGCTTGGCGGACGTTTACAGGTGTGTGATTTCGCAACATTTGGCGTATAGGTTTTGCATCTTCCTCGCAAAATTAGAAATAAATCACAGATAACATCCAGAGAATTGTTCCTGCATTGATACAAATCCCGTCTGAACATTTTACGAATATTTAACGACGACTTTGCCCAGCTATCAATGAAGCATTACGATATACTCGGACAACTTCAACGCGGCTTTCTTACTAATGCATCACATAAAACGGCGATTGACACAGTCGCCATGTGAAACAGCAACAGATTTGTACTAAATGTCAACCGAAAATATTATTAACCATTGACTAAATATGTTTATGAGACTATTGCATCACGCTAAATATATAATTTAATTACAAGTAACCAATTTAACATTAGTACAGATATACTCACTGAACGTCCTGACTGTAATGTTGACATGGCACACGTCATAATGCTGGGTACAATTAGGGTGGCTGTACTTGGCTTCGCATTGCAGGTTGTGATACTTAACTCCTGACAGCAGAATCTGATGGCCGACGGCGGTGTCTGTGCTGTCGAGATATTTCCAGCTGAAGCTCGCTGGGTGCGGATATCCGTTGGCATGACAAGTCAGCGCCTTGTGTTCTGGGACGCAATACTTCTGTGGAGTGATCGATGCGTTATAGCACTCTGCGTACACAGCACACTCGAGAATATCAGGATTATGACACACAGACTCATGCAGACAACAGTATACCTCTGTACTGCACAGCAACCATCAGTGCAGGGTCAACAGAGGGACCTCTGGGGCATCAACGGCTGCAGTCGAGTTTTAACAATGAAAATAAAACAATCCGAAAACGAGTCCCGGCAGGGAAAGGGTCGCGATAAAAACCTGGAAACGATTCGCACAAATCGTTCAAAAGCAACAGATCCGAGCTGGATGGCAAGGTCAGACAAAAGACACTGATGACTACTTAACTAACTGACTAAAACATCTACAAACAAAACACACGTACGTGAAGCAGCATGCACTAAATTAACTGTATTTCACAAACTGAGAACAAGAAGCCAAGCTGTCGCTAGGGTAGCTGGCCGTACTGCCTCACAGCAGACTATCTATAGTAATTAGCGATTGTTGCTAAATAGCATCTCCAGCTGTTTTCCGAGATATTGGGCTTTAAGCGTATTGGGGTCACGAATTTGACCTTTCAGGGTCACTCGACGTCATCGGTCACGTGACCATTCAATACCCCGTACATCAATTCCTATTGCTGATTCTTTGGATTTTGGAACCAAGCCTCTATCTCTAACGGTTTCCAAGATATTCAGTGGCCAATGTGACGCAATGGTTGACGTGAGACCTTAAATGACCTCTATGCAAAGGTCAAGGTCATTTATTTTGGTACCAGTCGATTCCTCGTAAACTACGTCCTATAGGCTGTCAGTAGGAACTTTTGCTGTAGGACGCATCGTTTAGCTACAATACATACGTCATGCAGACAGAGAGACAGACGACAGACGTATCGTGGCACACAGGGGACAGCTTCTCCTATATCAGATGTCTTCTCCGAAATCAAAGTGCTTCTCCTATTTCGAGGTCTTCCTCTATTTAGCGGTTTTCTCCTAAATCACAGTCGTCTTCTAAATTTTAAGCCTTCTCCTAAATAAAAACCTTCTCCTATTTAAATGGCTTCTCCTAATTC
>Ga0056114_1000389_pt1 | contig 14770 bp, 12 predicted proteins | sample WorMetHERISLAND1_FD_77005 | JGI IMG/M metagenome (GOLD analysis project Ga0056114, IMG submission 77005) | Marine gutless worms symbiont microbial communities from Max Planck institute for Marine Microbiology, Germany - Olavius loisae HERON... ...
GTTTATTCACAAAACAATATGTTGTTTACGGCGAAATTGGTCATTTTTTGTGTTCTGTGATTTCCCAAGGTAAGGTAGTTGCACTAGATAGGTGAGGTGGGAAATGAAACCATCTTTCGATGAATCATAGACCTGCTACTAACTATGCCAAAAATTATTGTAATCGGACACTTATTGTTAAAGATATTGTAGAAAATGTAGTCACATGTTTTTTTTTGGGGGGGGGGACACGGTGTAGTAATAACTTCAAATTTAGAAATTAGATTCTTCTTCTTCGGTTCTTTTGCACCGAATAATATTACATACGGTACACATTTTGTTTAACACACAGGCAACACCTACAGTATAATTCACTAATGTTTCACGACGACAGCTGTACAAGGCAAGTATTAAGCGTCAACAAAAGTCAACAAGAAGTGATTACAACATGCTAAACTGAACGTAATCATCCTAGACTGCGGTGGGGTGGAGGTGGGGGGATTGGGTGATATCAAGCAGCGGCCAGTTCTTGCTGTACAAGCTTCTTGTACTCGTCAATTCCTCCGTCGATACGCCGGACTTTACAGTCGACACAAACCCAGACCTCGGTACATATCAGCCTGATGAGACGCTCGTCATGTGATACTAATACTACTCCACCCTACAACACCACAGACACACAGTAGTAGTAGGTTTGAGGCTCAGTGGCGCAGTGGTCAACACGCTGGAACTCGGGCCCAGAGGTCCAGGGTTTGCATCCCGGCCATGCCACTATTCTACTGGGTAGCAAGCTTGGGCAAGTTGTTCACTCACACTGCCAACCCCAGTCTTCTCAGTTCAAAGAAGCTGGGGATACAAAAGGGAGTGTTCAGACTGGACCGCTTTAACGGCTTAACTGATCGAGTGCATTAGGTTAAGCAAAATGGCTGTAGCTAAGAGCTTTTGAACGCATTATAAAATAATCCCAATCTGAATTTCAGTGGTGCAAATTGTGGACACTGCCGAACTGCTTCCAGACAGACCAGACAGGGCCCATGTCGTGCTAGCTTGCACAAGTGGGGCCTTGCAGCATCTGAACGCTCAAACCGCAGTCAACGACAGACTATGGGTCACATCGTCGATTCATGTCTACTAATGCAACTCAGACGAGACTCCATGAGGCTGATGATGATGCAGACAACTGGCTGAAAACCATGGTGACAACAGTACTTGCAGAATGAAGCAGCAGTAGTGGTGATTGAGACAGTGATAGTGGCGGTGTTAGTGGCAGTCGTGTGGGAGAGTATTGATTCGATCCATCCTAACAAGCTGATTTTCAGATGGACAGTTTCATAAACTGACACTTGTACACTGATTGTCAAGACTAATTTGCTCTGTATGCACAATGTTTTTTGTTCATGGTGATCAATAACTGAACCATTTTATTCACATGATTGCATTACATTTCACACAGACAACAATCATGTCGGCTAATGCTTCAACCGAGACTGCAACAAATCAGACATAAAACAAGCAAATCTTAAGCAATTATTTGTAATTTTTGACATCCGGGCACTCTGACGTTCAGGGCTGAGCGTCAGAGTGCCCGGATGTCAACAATTACAAATGACAGCCTGACTCGATGCTCTAAAGCTGTACCCATATGGCAACAGAGGGCGTCAAAGGGTCAACATTCACCTGGAACTTCTGCAGTGCACGACCGAGTGCTTCTATCGTCTCCATGTCGAGGTGATTAGTTGGCTCATCAAGCACAAAGAAATTAGGACTAAACACCACACGACAAACGACTATGAAATATATCAATACACCATCGTCCACTGAAAATAATCATGACAACATTTCACCAAATATTAACACAAGAGATTTAAATATACCTACAACATTTTACTAGTAACGAAATACAGACACATATACATATATAAAAGTGTATTAAAATCTTCAAATGTTGTACTACAAACATTCTGCTTGAAACAGAGATCTGACAATTCACCACGTCTTTGTATAACATCAGATCATTGAATGTCTCATGCAATGTGATTAAGTAGTGTATTGGGAGTACAATGTTCCGAATGCCGTTAATACGGGACATTTGATTCTTTTATAGTCTTGTTTCTTCTTAATTTTTTTCATATTCATTGCTATTCGTATTGTTTCATGTTTTTACGTTTATATCTCACTGTTCCTTCTACGATTTTGTGCTGCTTTTATGCGTAATAAATGATGATGAATGAATATATTAAATCGGCCAGTGCTCTGATACTGACAATCAACACTGGTAGTCAAGATGTCAAACTCACTTGTGCATGGACATGAGAGTGAAGGCAACGCGGCTCTTTTGTCCACCGGATAACGCGACGACTGGACGTAATGCCAGGTCACCGGACAGACCAAACGCTCCGAGCCGACCGCGGTAATACTCCGCTGTCTGACCTACACAACACAGAACACTCAAAATAGTTAACGAAACAAACAGAAAAATTCGCCAAAACAAATAGACTCACCTAACACTTCCAATGCAAGTTTACTTTTTCTCCGGATACTGTCCACTCCATGGGTACAACTTCAGCCCAGGTGCCAGCTGGTTATCTGCTGTGGTGCCGGTGTACGACTGAGTAACATATACCGAATGACAAGTATACTCGTCAGTAGCATGCTACTTGACGAGATAACTTGTCTACAATGGCAACAGCAGTATTAACAAGACCAACATTACTCTCAGGTTTTGTATGACACTGTAGTTAATAACAGTATGTCCCATAAGAAAAAGAGAAACGTTGCTTCAGCAGGTGATTTGCCAGGCCTAGCACTCTCGTCCAGACAACTCTGTCTGCCACAGGACTCTACGGAAACAAACGACTGGCATAGACAATATCATGTCATCACAAACCAGGAAACTTCGCCTCAAGGACTTGTACTGAGCTGACATTCATGTCGAGCTGGTCAACGTGATGTTGACTGAAGTAACCGATACGGAGGCTGCGATGAGCGTGATGAACACCGTGAACTGGACACAGTTCTCCGAGGAGGATCTTGAGCAGAGTCGTCTTACCAGTTCCATTGGCACCGACCTTCATGACGATAAAACAGCCAGATCCAACTGAGACAAGTTCACCTTGTGCACGTTATATGTTTTGCTATTGTATTGTATTGTAGATATTGTCATGAACTTATCTCAACAGCTGCCATCATTATATACAGCGTCTGGAAAACTGCTCTAGTGTTCTCAAAGACAATTTGTACATCACAGGTAGGTACTAGCACCCATATTATATTTAAACCTTTAACAGGTTAAATAAAAGAAAAACATATCTTCCAACGTCATGTGCTAGACTGTGCGTGGCCATCTGTAGAGCAGAGACAGGGTTTAACAAGGTCTTGCTCCACACAGGTCATTTCATGGTCTGTAAGTAAGCAAACAAAAAGAACAATTAAAAGGTCCAAAAATAACAACTATGACTTCACAGGCACTACATGTTGCATTGAAAGTCATGGGAAAGAACGACTAAAGAGGAAAGCCTTGAGGCGACCTTGGAAAACAGACAAATAGAAGGTGTGGACGTGACATGTTGGGACAGACTGTTCCAAGTACGAGCAGCAGCAACAGGGAAGTCCTGATCGCCAGCAGTGGACAGCCATCTTCTGAGTCAATGTCTTGACCAATGTGCAACATCCAGCCTTCTCACTTCACCGAATGATAGAAACAATAGTCAACTAACTGGATGCAGCATGAAGTGGAGAAGACTAAATACACGCGTATGAAAGTGAGTACTGACGATGCAGATGCGAGACTCCATGTTGGCTGAGATGCAGATGCTCTCAAAGACCGGCGAGTCCTTGTTGTAGTAGAACAATACGTCATCAAGCTGCAGTACTTGAGACGGCAATTTATCAACCTCGTGGAATCTGCCAACAACATCAACAAAACACTGTTACTGCAGACTTATATCATCTTAACCCTTTGACGCCCACTGCTGTCATATGGGTCATTCACGCTATGATGCCTCATGTGCTAGACTGTGTTAAGCCGTCATTTGTAATGCTCAAAATTTTGACACCCAGGCACTCTGATGCTCAACCCTGTGCATCAGAGTGTCCAGATGTCAAAAATTACAAACTACAGCTTAACACAGTCTGGCACAGAAGGTAATAGGGTTAAATAGCAATATGTGGACAACATTCATTCATTCAATGAATGTATGAGTGATGGGACTGCGACATGAGATCAGGAGAGCTTTGAGTTGTTGTTGAGTGGATATGGAGGAGCCAAGATAGACAAATTCCCCAACTACTGCCACCTCCTGTCCGTGAACTGTGGTTGTCGATGGCTCATCCTCTCTGCTGTCCAAAGCTTGGACAATAAACGCAAGTTACAGCAAAGATTGACAACGTACCGGAACACAACTTCTGTCTCCTTTTCCACCGGCATCAGCTCTGGCCTGCAGCATTACAACGGCATCAACATGGCATTCACGCCCGTCAAGTTCAGTAGATATTATCATCACAATGACACACTTGTGGCCGTGTGGTGAACTGTGTACCAACGCCAACTCAGCTTGCCATCCCTACAGGGTTGTTAATGTCTAGTAGCCTATGAGCTATGGGGTGAAGGCCTAGTGTGGCTAATTGGGGCAGTATTATATCTGTCGTGATGTACCACGGGCCCAACTGTCCGCTACTGTAGGCAATGGATGGCCACATAATGTGCCGTGGTAACACTGCCTCATGCCAATCAGCTGCCACGTCCAAGACTGTCAAAGCGCTGATGGTATTGAGTCTACTCACGTAAGCAGCACTATAGCAAGTACCTTTATTACCTGTCACAAGAATTATAGACTTCATCAGCAATTTTAAGAGCCAACGATCACCCCATTCTATGATAAGACTTGCTTACTGACAAACCAACTGGTCGATGTGCAGTGTTAACAGTGCTAGATTATGATGTTATTTCAATACCACTGACTGACAATCGAAACATCTTCCAATTACAATGACTACAGTAATTGCAGCATCTTCCAAAACTGCACATTTTCAGCTTCAAAAAGTTCCATTTCATACAAAAAAGATTTACATGCAAATACAACAATCAATATCATGTCATAAACAGAAATAAGTAAACGTTAACATGCTATGTGAGACTATAAGCAACTTTATGAATACCGATTGCATTTAATACAAAAGCATGACTTAAACGACATGACAATGTGTAACGGAGTTTAACAGTGAACAGAAACTGTAAACCTACAATTTCTCAAGTATCTTGATTTTGCTCTGGACTTGAGACGCACGGTTTGCATTGTAACGGAATCGATCGATGAACAACTGTAACGCACGAAAACCAATAAAATGACTGAAAAACACCAACAGTCGATGATCAATCATCAACATAAACCCACAGAGATAGCTCTAAGAAAGTTTAGTGTTAACACTAGTGTAGTCATGACAAATACAGCAACGGTAAACCGAGCTCTGTTTGTATCCTTGTCTTCTACAACAGTTCAGAGAAATCCAGCACTCAGTAATGAAATCAAACATACAAAAAAGAAAGAAAAACGCGGTTTGTTCTTATAATCTTTTGCTATAATACTCGCACAAGTATGTTTTCAATCCAAGTATGAATTTTATCGAAACATGTTCTGAAATGAATACATTACACAGCTCCAGTTGGACAGACAAAATTCTTTCACAAACACAACACTGGCAGGCAATAAAAATATTGCAGAAGTTTTCCTATCCAACAATCCACACAGTCGAAGGGATCCACACAACTCCACTCCACTTCACCTCACCTCAGTTAGCTCATTAAAACGTTTGGACTAGGCACAATTCAAAAGTCATAATCGTCTTGTAAGCTGGTGATGAAGATTGAATGTAATTCAGTCGCTGTTATACAATCCACATTAGCAGCACGTTTAATTCAGCACCGTTAATGCACAGTCGATGGCAAATGTGAAACCTCAGTGTGCATTCAGTACGGTTTAACGTCCCACTCAATACATTATAGGTCATTTGCTGTGGTGGGTCACAAGGCCTGGAACCAACTGCCGACGCACATGCAAGCACGGGAGACAGTTAGCTCGTTCAAGACGACATTAAATACACATTTCCACTCCGTTGACTAAGTACAAATTGTCCAGGCACGCCGCACCCTTGTAATGACTGCATCATGTTACGGCACGTTAGAAATTATCAGCGTTATTCTTATTATGTGATAAGATCAGATATGAAAATGGACCACACTGAAGAGATGATTACAGAACTGATCATTACTAGCCAGTACAATGAACTGTAGTCTGACCTGAATGTGCTCGCGGTACTCCTTCTGTGCCTCGTACTCACGCTGCTGGTTCTTAAGTCTTTCCGTCTTAGTCTTGACAAACGAGTCATAGTTGCCGTGGTACGCGTCAACCCGCTGGCTGTGCAGGTGTAGAATGTCTGTAGCTATTGTGTTTAGGAACTCACGGTCGTGAGACACCACGAGAATTGTCGACGGCCACGTCTGTGTTTGTAGCAGATAAACAAACCAAAACAAAAAACTGCCATGTTTTGCAACTTCTGCTGGTTAAAAGTTAATAAAACCGACCAAATTTCCCGTTTACAAAGGCAACATGTGGCATTAGTAGTCATTAATGCTTTGGAAAAGCTATGCCACTAGTAAGCCATGGCAACTAAGAGTGGTGGGAAGCTGTATTTGTGTTAAAGAATTCACTTACAGTTCGATACAACTCTGTGATTGCATGCATTACAGATGCAGATGCCTATCTGTGAAATGTTTCAATATCTGCATGAATTGTTAAACACGAATTTAAGAATAGAAAAGCATGCTGTGCTCATGATATCACAACAAGGTTTACATTCTGCTCCAGTTTAATGATGCTTTCCGAGCACTGTAACTAAAACACAACCAAAGCTGTAGTGCATGGCTACAGATACCTACTGGCATTACTCGAGGAATTTCCACCATTATTATTCTTTTTTCACAAACTACAAAACAGTTCATAATGCAGAAAAGACTATGATTCTGTGCGGCTGATGTAAAACAACACACATTTACTTCTTCCATTACTGAACAGAGACTGACGCTCACAGCCAACCTGAAGGTAAGTCTCCAGCCATATCACAGCCTTCATATCAAGCATGTTTGTCGGCTCTGTGACACAGAGGCAAAAGTTGTTACAGCATGTAATATGCAAATAATATGATAATACATTTTACAAGTCACCTGGTGAGAGATGATACTGATAGCATTTTATCTTCAACCAATCAAATAAGCTGTTGATAAATCATTCTGTGCTCGGCGAACTCAGCATCCTATCCTCAGTGGGACGTAACACAAGTAGTACGATAGCTTGGTAGACTGTGAGCTAACACTGTGAAAGCTGACTAGGTTAGATGTCTGCATGCTGTGCAGTGATTCCAACTAGCATGATGACAAAGGGATTGCTACATAATGCACTACAGTACCATTAGCTAACAAAGACTGACTGACTGTTCTATGACTAATAAACGCGGAACTTCATGACTGCATCAATACCATAGCAAACAGAACATTGGCTTTAGCCACAGGGACTGGCCCAGTCAGATGCCAGAATGGGCTCTTATCATGCAGCCAATCTCTTCTTAACAGATTCTGATAACACTTTTCACAACTAATTCACGAATCTAAACCACAAAAATTACTGCGACTATTGCATGCAGATATATTGATACTGTAGTTAGTTTATCATGGAAATAGGAAGTAAATATAAGACAATGTTTTTCAACTCAAAATTCTCTGAAAAGTCTTTAAATAACACAAAAAGCAACTTGCCGTCTAGAAGCAACAAGTCTGGCCTGAAATCACACACAACAAATTAGATTAAGTCACTAGAAAAACATACGTCAGTATCAAATTAGTTCAATTATCACAACTGCTGTTATTAATAGTAAATGTTTGATTTGACTCCATAGACAAAGTAACTCATAAAAAACTCAGATACTTCTGAAATAGCCAATATTTGTGAATATTTCACCCTAAATAGCTTCATCTGTTGTAACCACATATAACTGCCATTGAAAATCATCGTAGTGACCACACCGATAACCTCACAAAGTGACACAACAAATGACGTCAATGCATTTAAATATACATATACAACATTTTAATATATTTTACTTTTTCAATTAAACAGACTGAACCTGACAAGATTAAGCTAATAATAATAGTATTCGTATCATACTTGGAGAAGAGAGCTCGAGCCAAGGCAAGACGCATTCTCCAGCCACCAGAGAACTCCCTACAATACACAGGCCACTCATCATACGATGATTCACACAGTTTCTCTGTCACAACTCCGTCCTTATGACCTTCTAGCATTGATGTACATCTGTTTCTCTTGCTAACAGACACACACTCGTCAGGAAGCTGTATAACGCAGTTACCATCCATCAGAGATGAACCCTAGATACTGGGCATGACTCGTCAACATTCGCTCACATCCAGTGAATGAGTGAGTAGTTTCTTAATGGCACATCAGTGCAATCACTCACATTCATAGTTACACTGTATTACACAGGGAGATAACCACGTAACACGAAGCTGAGGACGATTTGAACAATGGGCATGCCAAGCGGAAAGTATGTAAATAAGTAACAAATTTATAACGTGCGAAATACCCAGTAAGGGTATCAGAGGCGCGGACAGCGGACTGGCTACAAATGTCTCGCAAACATGTAAGCCTTGAGCTGAGACCTAAAACTAGTGAAACTGTCAGTGAACAGTGGCGACCTTCGTTGCCACAATAATTTACTATAAGTGACATCCAACGCCGTCTTTCATCCACAACTTCCAACAGAATGTGCACTACTAAAAATGCCAGTCAAATCAGATGATGGCAAAACTGTAGGTGGGCCCAGGTTACAGCACTTGGCGATTAGATCCCTTCGGAAGCAGTTTCAGCACAATTAATAACCTGAGAATCCAACAATGGCTGAAAATTTTGGTCGCCTCCAACTGCCAACATTACATGAATATCACAGGAATCCAAGTATTCAAACACTACTTAATGAGCCACACAAAACACCACAAAGATCAGTTGGTAAACTTTCGCAATTTCATCTCACATTGAGGCTGTGTTAGGCCGAGTCATCTCTTGCACATATGTACAGCTACAAAAGCATACGCTAACAACACATCTAACTGCAAGAGTAGACGCATGAGCTGTTGATATACAACTCACTTTGTAGGCCGCTGTTGTCTGTCGGCCGCAAAGCCAAGGCCTGACAGTATAACGCCAGCCTTGGCCGGAGCCTTGTCAGCCTCAATGGCCTCAAGCTCGGCATAGATGTCAGTTAGCCGCGAACTCAGCGAGCTATCGGCCGTTTCACTGAACAAGCGTCAACACATACGGTCACATGTCGTTGTGTTGTGAATAGTAATTAAGTAAACGTTGACTTGCAGAGCATGATAAGGACCACAGAGTTTTCAGAGTTCTAGTACACACAGCGCATTAAAAGTGTCGCGTTTCACGCGTTATATAAATTCAAGACTTACACACTTCTTGTAGGCAAAATCAGTGACACACAGGAAGTGATGACACTTGGCTGACCTATCTACGTATTTTTAACTGACCAGTTACCCTGACAACTGACAAGTTTATGAGTTTGTTGCAGCTGTCACTAGTGTTGTTTTATAATGTTCTTATTTTTAGCAACTGTCGATATTGACAAAAACACCCAAATTCACGACATAAAATGTCAGATGGGCTGACAATTTTGGTCACAATTGTGGCGAGCATCAGACAGGTGAGATAACAATCAACACGTTACCTGTCGGCGTGCAGAGCAGCGTTGACGGACTTCTCCTCAGCAAGAAGTCGATGTCTCTTGGTGTCACATTCTAACACGCTGTCAAGCGCCGTCGTGTCGTCTCCTGTCACTTCTTGTTCCACATGTAGAACTGTCATGTGAGACGGTATCTGCAGGTTCCGCCTGACACACGACGTTACATCACAACGCTCCAGTAAAGCAGGACAGTTTAGAGTTCAGCTCACCATTACACTGCATAAACATATGTATCTTGTCATGACAAATCTAATGAACTGTCACTTATGGTGAGCAAGAAGCATTGCTAAATAGCAGAACTTTTTCGTAACTTGTTTTCCACCATCTTATAGTAGTGTCGGGACTTGGCTAAGTGCTGTAAAGAAGAACTTCATCAGCATTCCGCCTCACTACGAATGTTAATAACGAGAATTGTAAAGAATAAGTGACAATAATATTACAGTATTTTTCTTTTACTTATTACATGAGTCACGTCTACTGTATGGGTGACTGAAATAATAATAATAATAACAACTATGGATATATTTAGCAAATTACAACACTCAGCTATCAGCCTAAGAGCTTGGATTTGCACCAGAAAAATCTGGATGATTCTGAAGGATCTACAAAGAAAGGCACGGCCATTTTACAGACATAGCTAGCAAGATTCGTGACATATTTAGCAAGGACATACGGAGAAATACCAACAGCGTTAAATCACCACAGCACAACATGGACAATTAAAGCAATGCACGGTACAGCAAACCCAGAGATATAAAACAAAAACTGGTAGACCAAACCTGTGATCTGGTCAAAAAATTGTATGTAACTATATAATGCCACATAATATTACAGCAGTTTCGGCAATATTCCCTCTTACTCTAAAGGCCAAGTCAGAGCTCTGACGTGGCTCAGATTGATCCAAAGTACTAATTTCTTCACTAAACATTCCTCCACGTTTTTCATCAATCCCACTCAGACTTTCACAAGCACACACACGTAAAATCAACACGATACTGGCCGAGGCTGAAGACTGAAGATTACTGCACAGAATGATAAAACATGAAATAACACATCACTTACGATGCCAATGTTCTGAGCAATGTTGTCTTGCCAATACCGTTGCGGCCTATGAGGCCATACCGTCTGCCGTACGCCATGTTTAAATCAGCACCTTTTATCAATGTTCTGTGAACACCAACAAACAGACCAGTGCCCAGTAAACCTTTGACATCATTACACTATAAAATGCTCTTGCTCACTTACACATCAATGTTAACAATATCAAGTGCTGTACAACTGTACACAACAGACGAAATGAAGCCATGAGTTTCACAACAACAAATCTAACTGCTGACATGGCAATATTCTGTTGCCTCCAATCAGGACGATCTGATACCAGATTATTGAGGAAACCAACTGTACAACTGCCCAGCACTATTGCTCTACACTTTGTTGACGTTCTCTACTACAATCAGTCAACGAAATGTTCTCAGAGGCATGCTCAGGAATCATGTCTTTAGGTCCACCTTAATTGCCTTCGAAAGTGTTGTTCAAAAACTGGCCGTGATTTTTGCATAACTTGGCCCAGAATGATCCGACCTGTGATAATCTTGGCAACGTATTCTTCATGGAATGTGACACAGGTCAACCTACATGTACCAACCTCATGTCACTACACTTCACAAGTTATGGCTATGTTCAGCTAAAAACAGCAAACGCAAATACTGCAGCCAGCAACCAACACAAGTTTGATTCACTGCCCTGTGCACAACACTGGTCATTTCAACAGCTGTTCACAGTGACAGTAACCAGCTCCGGTGACAGACTGCTCCACATATCTGTCAAGTGACATTGCAGTTCAGCCACATCACCAATTGGCACCTGATAGACACGCTCCTGAATTCGGTCCAACATACCACAGTCAACTGGGATACGGGATGACGTCAAATCAGTGGAAATGAATTCACAGCAGATGAAGGACAGATGAATGGATGGTTAGTGTTTTACAACTGCTGAAGTTAATCAATGGAATCACAACTAATTCAGCGCACAGGATTCCCAACTAATTGCACACCAATTAAACGACCCGGAAAAACTGCAACCGCAGAACATCGGTGAATAGTGCATCATCGTACTTGTCACCGAATGAGACGTCAAAATTCTCTATGTGGATGTCGTATGATTTATTCTGACCGGACGCCTCCAGCCGAGTATCTTTCCTGTTCACCTGTTGACTGGCTGAAGGTGCTTCAAGAACCCTACAACAAACACAGTGCACACCTGTGTACCTGTACCTGTACGACGAGACGTGTGTTTCCCACTCACAGCAATTGCTGTATTGGTTCAGTACACAGGAAAAAAAACAAGCATTTCAAATGTTCATTACCGTAAATTTACTCCTGAAACAGACAGCAGTGCAAAAAGTATGATCCATCTGGGGTAAATGGTATTCTTGTTACTATTTAATTTAGTGTTTTTTTTTCCAAATAAAAATAATTTTAATTACTTACTGACACATATTCTCACTGCAACAAAGTTCCATCTAAAGCTGGCAACAACCAACAATTGTAAGCTCACATTTCAACTGGTCGTAGTTTTGGGTCACTTCCTGAACGCTTTTCTAGTTTATCTCTCAGTTTTGCCTCGGCTTTTTGTAGCTTCTTCGCATCGACCTTCATACAGCAAACACTTCAACCTGACCATAATTAAACAATAAACATCGTTATCGAATTGGAAACGGCCACAACAATAGTCATTACCTTTTTAATGCATCAACTTGTGCTGAGATGATATATTAAAAGCAGTACAGTTTTATTGAAAGTACAATCATGATACAAAAAAACAGACAATAAATGAAACAAAAAAAATGATCGGTATTTGTGAAATAGTACACAAATAATGTTGGTTTTGCCAAACGAAGCCACAAATCGCTAATTTTTTTGCACTTAATTTACTGGTATTTTTCTGTACAGTTTCTGTACTGTACTGTTTCCTTGCATATTAATAAATCTTTACGTATGAATAATTATCACATTTAATTACAATGACACTAGTAAGAAAATTGTGGTTTTAGTTCAGCACAATTTTATACAAAAACAGCAGTTTTCGATTATGACTTAAAAACTAACCCAACACTGCTGAACTCTATATTTGGTTACAGGTCGTTCTCCATCTTTCAGCCACATACCTGGAATGGTCTGCCGCATGTTCGCAGGATCCGTCATCGTCCACTCAAGCCACTGCTCAAGATTCACCCCTTTATGTGACTTCTGCAGCACTAGTGTGTATGAACATGTGCCTTAAATAACATATTTACTTACTTGGTTACTCACTGTTGCCATTTAGAACAATGAAAACATATCACACAGAATGACGAAAGGAATATGACTCTCAAATCCTTCTTTCCCGGACCAATAACAAAATTCGGTGACTTTTCTCTCGGTTTTCACGTTAGCACGATCCTTGGCACCACAAGCCGGGTGTACATTTTTCCCAGGCGAAAGCACATAATACACAAAAACACTACCGTAGTGATTTTCTTCTCTGATGCAAACCATGCTGGTGGCGGTCGTTCGGTAATTCTCTGTTGCTCTTCCAGACTGCTGATCTGTAGAGGTCTATCAAGTATCTTTATCTTGTTGTTTGTCCGCTGGTCATGGTTTCTATCACTATCAAAAACAGACAAAATTCAAACAACAAACATCTGTAATAACAACCTCAACTCAAGAGCTCATCTCATCTGTAGTTCTTTAGCTGCTTGCAACTAAAATGCCAAACACCTAAAATATGCACAACTTTGTCAGTTTTAAGAATTCAAATCTGAATTTTTTGGCTGCTTTTTCTAAAAATGCACTAAGAAGGTGTGTTAAATTTTAATCTAAGTGGTGTGTTGGTTGGACTGAATTTCATAATTACATGAAATGTGCATAAAATTTCCCATTACCCAGATACCAGGATATAAACTGATGAGAATATAGAATTATCGATGAGTTGACTGAACTGACAACAGTTAAAGCAGTATGTAAGACAAAATGTATGCTCTTTGCAATAGAGTATGACATGTATATGTACTGTAATATTTTCATGATTTGCAGACGAAACAAACAGCAAACTGCGGTATGCTAACAAAATATGCGACAATATTATTTGTTGTTTAGTTCTTAACACGTCTCAGTTAATTCCAACTATTTTAATTGAAATTTTACAACTGTAGTCATTTTAAACACGCTATGGTATAGTGCCAAGAAAACTCAGGTCATCCTGCTGACCAATTCAGCAGATTCGTCATATGATGTCAGGAGATTCATACTTAAGTCGTGTATTGTGCAAGAGACGACATATTTCTCGTATTGTGTCGTCTTCCATGTTGCTATCCAAGCCTTCGAGCATTGCACCAATAGCATCATACAGGTCATCTGCAGACTCAATGTCTTCATCGTACCCAGTGACAATTCCTAAAACAAACAATCACATTCCTCTCACTATCTCAACCTATTTGTATCATCAAACTACAAATAATATATAAACTGTACACTGTAACTGTGGGTTATCTAAATCCAACGTAAGCAGCTGTGAAATCAAAGGCTTCCACGAAATCCAGTACTGCATACGAAATCCAGCATTCGCAGTTTCGCACGCATTCAATAGAGACATCTTACCTTCTCTGATCAGATCTCATCACTTTCTAAGTCCTGCTACTCTCTTATCCGACAACTACGCTGTATTCGTCCTTACCTCGATTCTAAAACAGCCAGTACCATTGCTGCCTCTATTGTCCACTCTAAACTTGACTACTGTAACTCTCTGTACTACAATCTTCCTAAATCTCAAATAAACCGCCTCCAGCAGATTCAGAACTGTCTTGCAAGTACTGTGGTTAAAGCTCCTAAATCTTCTCTTGTCACACCTATCCTCAGATCTCTGCACTGGCTCAAGATCAACGAACGCATTGAATATAAACTCCTTTCACTTACCTACAAAGTTCTCACAA
>Ga0056114_1000390_pt1 | contig 14770 bp, 18 predicted proteins | sample WorMetHERISLAND1_FD_77005 | JGI IMG/M metagenome (GOLD analysis project Ga0056114, IMG submission 77005) | Marine gutless worms symbiont microbial communities from Max Planck institute for Marine Microbiology, Germany - Olavius loisae HERON... ...
ACCAGCCTCGGGTCGTCCAGGTGGCGTACCAACCAGCGGGCTAGATGGAACATCACGTTGTCCCACTGGCTATTGGAAATACCGCCGGAAGCCAGCAGCATATACGGTGCGTGGTCATAGGGTACTGGCCGGTGAATCAGGCTGAAGCGCAGCTTGGTGTCTACCTCATCATGAGGGGACACGCGGAAGCGGGCTAGATCGCTGTGTTGGAAACGCTCGCCCGAAAAGGCTTCCAGTAACCAGTCCAGCGACGGGACGGGGTCGTGGTCGGCAAAGCGTTTGGCCGGCAAGCCCGACTTGTCCGACAAGGCCCACAATATCCGGCCGACGAAGTCGTTTTGCCGTGTACTGTCCGCTGGCTGCTTTAAGACGCAACTGTTGATGATGCGCGTCTTGCCTCGTATGCCGTTGTGGTAGATGTTTGCCCAGGCGCGCAAGGTCCGATGTAGCATCGAATGGTTATCACTGTCGGCGGGCACTTCGTACAGGACGGGCGTGACGCCCTTGGCTTTCCACTCGGTGGTCTCGCTACACTCTTTCCCAGGTTCGCAGGCACCTAGTGCCCAGGCCTGTGACGTGACCTCGCCTCGCATGCGGTCGCTGGCCAGCGCATCCGTCATGTAGCGCAGCACCGGGTCGTTGATGCTGTAGCCCACGAAGCAGACGATGTGGTTGTAGAGCAGATCGCTCACGAAGTGGGCAGCCCAGCGTTCGATGAGATAGGCTAGACCGAAATCTCCGCTGGTGACCACCAGCCGATTCAGGGCTGTCGTGTCATCTAATTTCTTAGGCAGCAAGCCATGCAGGTAGACCAGCCCGTTCCAGCGGCTGTTCTTCGGAATCGGAAGCATCGGCGCGGCATGAACCTGGAACTTTTGGCCGATGCGCCTAGCCGCCGCGTGAAACACACGGTCGAAGTTAGTGGTGACCAGCCGCAGTGTGCCCTCACGACTGCGCCCTAACCGTAGCAGGGCCGTATGCGTATTGGTGGCGCCCTTGGGGTACAACTTTGGTTCTAGCGCCTGCGCCAGGGCAGGGCGGACAGCCCGGCGCTGTCCCGGAAAGCGCTGTTCCAGTAGGTCGAGCGTGGTGTCGAACCGCCCACTGTTGAAGGCCTCTTGCTCGATGCCTGAGCGTGTCGTGTAGCTCAGCGCGTAGATCCGCTCCACCAACCCCTTGAAGTCCGGCAAGTCGGCAGGGTAGGAAATACCGGCGCCGCAGAAGAACACCACGCGGCCCTCTTCGTGTGCCTGCAAGAGCGCATCGGGAATGTCGGGGCCATGGGCGATGAATTGCATGCCTTCAGTTTCCTATCCAATGCTAGCGCGTGTTAAATGCGGAGAGTGTTCGTGCTACGCCGGTTCGCTTTCCAATGTCCAACTTTTGAGATCCGGGAACCGGACCAGCAGTGACCGGCCATTCAGCCGCGCCCTAAATCCGGTTTCGTCTTTGGAAATCCGGATCAACCAGGCGTTCTCTCCGTAACCGTAAGACAGGCACGCTCGGCCATGCCGTGCTTCATACTCTCCGTCATACGCGAATGGCTCTTGAGGTGATGTCGCGCTGAGAACGAACCAAACGGCCATCCCACCTACGATTGCTAAAAGCCTAATTAGAATCTTCATCCTGGCGTTCCTTTGGAGCTGCTAATATCGAAGTTCTATTGCTGAGTCTCAATGTATCCCCTCCGCTTTTTACACAGCAACAGGCTCTCTAGGGCTTTCTGGCAGGCGGTCTGAGTTTCGAACCAGTTAGTGAGGAGCCGTCCTGGACTGCCGACGCGGCCATATTCCCGGACGAGAAGCCAGCCACCGAAGATATCCGGTGAGATATTTAGGTTATAGAACCGATGTTGGTTCTCAGCCGGAACGTGCTTTTCTAGGTGTACCATCTCCAGCGTGCGTATTCGCACGGCGTCATGTAGCGGCGCTTCCAAGCGATGACTGGGACCTGACTGACTGTTGATGAGGACTCTTTAGCCCACTGGATACCTCTTCCTTATCCCTTTGAGCCATGGAGAAGACACCTAAGGCTGTTCAAAGTCGTGGGACATACTCCCCCCTACTCTTCACCCACCATTAGAAACGGTCTTACAGTGACGTTCAGAGGCTTTCCTACGCGAAGCCGCTCCCCTCCCTTAGCTCCCTTCGCCCCGCACTACGGGATAGCCGTCGATGCCACTCAGGCGCACCAAGGATGTGGCGATTGATGCACCGAGGTGATCTTCGAGGCCGCTGGAGGACGAGGACGACGAGAGCTACTAGGCCGAGATAGAGGCCCACAGGCAGCAATACCGCGAAGCCATGACGGCTCTCTATGAACAAGGCCGCCTGTTGCTGGAACCACCACATAACCGACGACGTGTCCGATCACCCCGCAGTTGAGTTGCTAGCTCGCGGACTTCCGCGCCGCGAGCTGCAAGACTGCCAAAGCGCCCGACGCGGATGACCGCGATTTCCTGTATTTCATACTTCTCCACGATTTCAACGGGCGATATCCTGCTCTATCAGCATGCGAATGTAGCGCGTAAAGGGAATGCCCTGCGCCTTCGCCTTGGTTTTCACGGCGTCCAGGAGCGGCCGGGGCACGCGCAGATTTACCTGCGCCCCTTTCCTGACAAACTCGAACGTCGCTGGCTTGAAACTCGATAGATCATATTCTGTCAGGTCGGCCTGGTTGACAAAGCGCTCGGCCTCTTTATCCGTCTTGAAGGACGGAAAAGGGTTAAAAGTCTTTTCGTTGTTCATAGTGGCTAACCTCCTTCTGGTGCATGTAGCGGGCGCTGATCAGGCGGATCAGGGCGTCCTCGTCCTTCACTCGGAAGGCGAAGACAATGAACAAATAGCGGCCCTCGGCATTTCTGCCGATAGCGTTGAAGCGCTCTTCCGTCTCCTGGCCACGATCTGGGAAAGCAGCTGGACGTGCATTAACACGTGCTCGATCTCGGCCTTGGAGACGCCATGCTTGGCACATTTGGGCCAGTTGCTGTCATCCCAGTCGAATCCTGCTATCGCAACACTCATAGAATTATGATATACATTTATATATATACTTGTCAAATCATCCGACCCTCAGTGGGCTTCCTTCAACTCTTAATCGTAATCTTCACGTTGTCAGAGTTCAGTCGTAGCGGCTCTCCTGGATCCGCCGGAGCCAGGGGATCGCCTCAAGGCCGCGTACCGCCGGTATCAAGAGTGCACGGGGCAGTAGGTGAACACGCCGCCAGAAAAGACAGGCTATCTCATTGAGCCGCTCGGGAAGAACCACGACTGGGCGGCTTTCTCATGCGGCGACACGGTCCTCGACACCTAGTTTGCACAAACAGGCCAGCCAGGATGCAAGGCGGCGTGTGGCAGTGCCTTTCGTGCTGATCAAATCCCCAAGCCCCGTGGTCATCGGTTACTACACGTGTTACCGGCAACGTAAAACTTCCTGATTATGGGCAAAGTAAATTTCGCCCACCTTGAGCGTTTGGGAGAAAGTTTGGCGCCGTTGTAACCCTGACCCGGGGATTATGCCCCCGGGTCAAGGTCGGCGGCTTGAAACGCCAGGGGTGTCGATCCTGGCCATTGCCCGGCGCACCGGGCACGATCAGAAGACGGTGCGCAAGTACCTGAACAACGGCCTGGAGCTGCCGATCTATGGTCCCCGGCCGCCGCGCGGCAGTGTTCTCGATCCTTACAAGGATTACATCCAAGGCAAGCTCGAGGCCTTTCCCGATCTGTCGGCGGCACGGCTCTTTCGGGAGGTCCGCGCCCTGTTCGCCCGTTTTGCCTTCCGCCAGACCCTGGATTTCGTGAATCCGAGAACTTTTGTGATTGGGAGTTATGACGATATGAATCCTGACTCCAGGGGTTTTTTTGGAAATCCGCAGGCCCTAGACCAACGTATCTACAAGCCGCTCTTGTCTTCTGCGGTGTCGATGCAGACGGTTGATGGTCTTGAGACCTTTGAAGGGCTTGCGCCACGGTTTCGGGGTTGCCGCCGTCCAGGCTGGAATCCCTCTCAACATGGGTCCAGAAATGGTTGGGTCACGCCTAACTCAGCACGACGGCCATCTACGCGGACGCCACAGGTGCCGAGGAATAGGCAATCGCCGAACGGATGTGGTCTTGACCTCACCCCTGGCGGGGAGACCAGCGCACACCATAAAACGTATTTTATAGAACGGCTGGACCAACGTCGGAAAATCAAATATATTTGATAGATAGGTCGCCTGGTGACAGATCTATAAAACGAGGTTGATGTGGCTATCGCGCTCTGGGGCAAGGTGTACTATCAAGACCACTTCGTCGGCATCCTTCGGCAAGAGCCCGGCGGATGGTTGCGCGTTTACCTATGACGGCGACTATGTCGGCACCGGCGGCCCCGCTATAGCGCACACGCTGCCCCTTCAAGAGGCCCCACACACCACCGAGTATCGGCTTCCCCCCTTCTTCGACAATCTCGTTGCCGAGGGCTGGCTACGCAACGCACAGGCGCGGGCGCTCGGTGTGAACCCGGATGACCGTTTCGCTCTCTTGCTGGCCTTTAGGCGCGACTGCGCCGGCGCCGTGTCGGTCATCGACCCCGAACCCAAGGGCAAGCTGGAACTAGACGCAGCCGACCAAGAAAGCATCGCGGGCCTCGCGGCGCGCGCCTCTCTGTCCAGAATTCAGCTGAAATTGACCGTAGTCAGGACCGTCCAAGGGTTCCGCCCTGCCCGCGCGACCGAGTTCGGCAGCCATATCGCGAAGCTGCCATCCGGCGAGCTGCCCGACATCATCGAGCTGGAATGGTTGACGGCCCAAGCCACGCGAAAGCTCCTGCCCGAAGAGCAAGTTGCCGAGATGGAGGTTGCGGCTCTGGGCAACATCGCCGGCGAAGCGCTGTTCGTTCGCCGCTTTGACCGGACGCTAGAAGGCAGGAAAGTCCATTTTGAGGAGTTCAATCAACTCTTAGGCAAGTTCTCCTTTGCCAAGTACGATGGCAGCTATGAGGATATGGCGCGGTTCATCCGGGAGACGCTGGCCTGCATACCGGCAGAGGCCGAGCGCCTGTTCCGGCGCGTCCTTGCCCGCTTCCTGACGGGCGACACCGACGCTCACCTCAAGAACTTCGCCATGCTGCACACCTCGCAAGGGCTGCGGCTGGCGCCGAGCTATGACCTCGTAGCGTGCTCCTTCTACCGGCAGTTCGACACGATAGCCCTTGCCGTCGCTGGTGCCGCTGACTTGCGGATCGGCACCTTGCAACCGAAACACATCGTTGCCTTCGGCAAGGGATACGGCCTTTCGCCAGCAGTTATTCGTCTGGCCGTCGCCGATCTGGCAAAGCGCCTTGACGCTGCCAAGACCGCCGTCGCCGAATCCGGTGCAGGGCATCCCGGTTTGCGCGACGGCATCATCGACATCATGGAAAAGCGATGGAACGGAACATTCGCCTCAATTGGCCAGTTCTTGTCAAAGAAGCGCGGCGGCGGCGGAAAGAGCAGCGGCTTACTCAGCAACGGCTAGCCGCTATTGCCGAGGTCAGCGCGCCGACCGTCTCGCGCTTCGAGAGCGGTGACAAGAACATTCAGCTCGCTTCGGCGCTCGCGATTCTCGACACTCTCGGCATGGTCGAACGGCCCACAATGGAGTTCCGCGACAAGGCCGAACGGTACGACTTCGACCGCGATGCGGTGCTGTTCTCCGGTCAGACGACCGAGGGAGACGTGCCGCTTGCGGTCAGCGGCGAGGCTCTTGAAGACCATTTCGGCGCGACAGGCCAAGGGCAGCGGGCGCGGCTGGCGGCCTTTCGCGCCCATAGGCCCGAGATCGAAGACATCGCTTTGCGTAACTATCTGGCGCGGAAACGGAAACGAGACGGGTCCGTCTTCATAAGGTCAGAAGACGTTACCCAGCCCAAGTGATTCGCAATTTCTGACCTGTCTCGCGTGACCAGCTATCGGTAGCGAGCCGTCAGACTGTCCAAACAAGCGGGACCACCTCAGTTATGAGCAGGCATGGCAGCGAAAAGGATTTGTTCGGTTTCAGGCGCGTGGGCGACGTGGTTTCCAAGGTCGCGCCCAAGCACCCGGATCGCGTGTAGCAACGCCTGATTGAGACCAGTTCCGAAATCTCCCTGTACCCCGCCGAACAGATTACCTATCAGCACACGGTGCTGTGCCAGACGGGCCTGCCCTACCGAAGTCCAGGCCCACGATGCGCGGATTTGGGAGCGCAGCAACGGTCGCGCCTATCTCCGCATTGAGGCAGGCAGTGCAATCCACCCTGACAAGGGTGGATTCATGGACCTGCCCTTGCCCTTTGGCCCCAAGGCCTGGCTGATTCTCATCCACTTGAACTCCGAGGCCATCAAGACCGGCTCGCCGGAGATCGAGGTCGAGGATTCGATGACGGCCTTCGTCAAGCGCCTGCTTCGCAACGACCCCAATGGCCGGGAAATCCGCACCTTCAAGGACCAACTCTCCGCTCTTGTCCGCCGCGACGATCCGACTGGCCGTCACGGACGGGCAGCGCGCCGTACAGGTCAACACGCAGATCGTGATGGCCTTCGACCTGTGCCTGTGGTTCCCGAAGAAAGTCAATCAGCGCGTCTTGTGGTCCTCGACGATGCGCCTCAGCCGGGACTACTTCGACAGCCTCGCCCATCACGCCGTTCCTCTCGACGAGCGGGCCGTCGCTGCCCTAGCCCATTCTGCCATGGGGCTTGATGTTTACACCTGGCTAGCGCAGCGCCTTCATCGTATACCGGACGGGAAACCGCAGTTCATCCCCTGGCCCGCCCTGCATGAGCAACTCGGGCAGGGCTATGCCGAGCTGCGTTTCTTCCGTCGCGCTTTCCGGAAGGTCCTCAAGACCGTCCAGACCCAGTATCCCGCTGCACGCTTCGAGGCCGATAGGAGGGGCATGCTCCTTCGCAACAGCTTGCCTCCGATCACGCAACTCCTGATTCTAGTCAGCAACAAGCCTAGCTCCTGACCGCGGACGCCGCCCCTTCCATCAACCCTCCAGCTAACCCCTTGTCTTGTCGTAGTTTGATCACTGGTACTTTGGCACGCTTTTGAAGGCTAGTTCCTAGATTCCGGAAATAGGCTTGTGGAAGGCTTGTGGATTAAGAGACTTATCCACGGGCACTTTGTCCCGGAATACCAGATTCGGTTACGGGCACTTTGTCACCCAATCCTCTAGATAAGGTCCTATAGCTCCCCTGTAGTTACCCAACACTACCCATAGAGTCACAAATTCAAACGGGGATACACTCCGATCTACACGCTGACGTGCAAAGTCGCAATATCGTCGCGCCTTAGTGTTCCGTGTCATGGCGACTACTCTTGCATCACTCACGATTAGTCCAGTCTTCAAGATTACCGAGCCGGACATGCTAGAGGAGATCGAACAACATACGGGTGAACAACATACAGGAACGGTGGATTGGCAATCATAGCTGACCGTTGATCCTAAAAAGGCCGCTGCGTTTCATAGCATCGATCCTCCGCGCGCTTCACATGATCGGTCTTCCTTATTCGACCCAACCTACGTTCTACCGCGTGACATCGTTGAATACGGTGGCGATAAACCGGACAGTAAGATTTTCTGCCATTGTCCCGGTAAAGGACTGCTCGGCCTCAGCTGGTATCTGGGTTTGTGATGCGTTGACATTAAGTTATCCACAGATTTTGGAGTCCTTAACTAACTGGAGTACTATCAGTACAACTATCAGTTTGTACGGCTAACCCCACATAAAATGCTTTATGGTTATCCACAACGATAGGTCGTTGTAGGGACTATAATGTTGTATCGAGACTGTGATGGTGCTAGTTAAGCCTGAGAAGCTTTCTGGGGCCATTCTGGGCATGAGCCTAGGGGATTTTTTCCCATCCTCAGTCTTGAAAGCCCTCAAAGAGGCTCTGAGAGCCTCTTTGAGGGCTTTCATCTGTTCCTTACCTTTTGTCAAGCATTTCAGTCAATTTAACTTATAGCGTCAACCTAAGAGATAAGGGTATGTCTGCGATTTTTCACAAACTGACGCACTACATTGGGCTCTTAGCAATCGTGGGTGGGACAGCCAGTTGGTTCACCTTCAGCGCGATAGCACCTCAAGAACCGGTTGCGTATGACGGAGAGTATGAGGCTCGGCATGGCCGTGCGTGCCTGTCTTACGGTTATGGAGAGGACGCCTAGTTTATCCGGATTTCCAAGGACAAAACCGAACTTAGAGCACAGCTGAATGGCAGGTTACTGCTGGTCCGGTTCCCGGAGCTCAAAAGCTGGACATTTGAAAGCGAACCAGCCACGCCTGAACACTCTCCGCATAATCACGACGGTCTCAACCTGGTTTTCGAAGGACCGCGACAGAAACAGGCGATCAGGATACGGATCCTGCACATGACAGCTCCCAGCGCACCGTCGCCAGACCGATTCGTCATTCTTGATCGCTTCGTGCTGGAAAATCACGATAACGGAACCTATCGCGACTTGATGGCAGCGTTCCCGCAAGGTCCGGGACAGCTCGCGCCTTACTCCATGCAATGGGGCGACCGCTACACCGTATGCCTAATGCAGCGATAATACCTCTATCGTAGGCCTCTGAGCCACAGAGAGGATTTCTAAGACGGGGGGGGGAAGAAGGGGGGTAAATACCAAATGACTCAAGATGGTCTTAGAGGACCATCTTGAGGCTCTTAGAGCTATTCCCTTGGTGAGACAAGTAGCGACATTCCCTCGGAGCCGACACTTTCATAGTTACAGTGCGTAGGAAGCGGAAGTCACCAGATGCTGGCCGAAAGGAGCATAGCGACTGGAGGACGGCAAAGCCGTTGACGACACGAGCACGCATGTACACATCCGGGTCGGATTAGAGGGAGTCTGTCTAAGTGGGGTTTCCCTTTCCCTTTTGACGAAGACTAGGGAGCCAAACTTCAGTCGGCCACAGTACGCGCTTTTGATGGCCTGTGTGCTTAGGTAGGTCAGGATCAAACGGGGGCTATGGTACGTTTATGCTCACCCATGGCATTGGCATGGATTGCCATGACCTCAAGGGAGTCAGATACAAGCACAGTCCTTCCACAGCGTGGAGAACCTGACACAATGAGCAATCTTAGCTCAGTAGAAATGTGCGCTGGAGCCAGCAGTCAGGCTCTCAGCTTAGAACAGGCCAGATTCGATCATCAAGCCTTGGTCAAGATCGACAAACATTCCTGCAACACACTCCAGCTTAACCGGCCCTCGTGGGATATCATAGAGGACGATCTAGCCGAATTCGATGGCCGTCCTTACAAAGGCGTTGATCTGCTCGCCGGTGGTCTTCCACGCCCCCCGTTCTCGGTGGCGGGCAAGCAGCTCGGCAAGAAGGACAAGCACAACCTGTTTCCAGAAGCACTCCGCCTTGTTGACGAAATCCGGCCGAAGGCTGTGATGATCGAGAATGTCAGGGGGATTCTCAATGCGGTATTCACCGATTACCGTCAGCATATCACTTGGTAAACGCACAAGCTTAGCTATATGCTTGACTGGAATTTGTTCAATGCCTCAGATTTTGGGGTTTCACAATTGCGGCCCCGTGTTGTCTTTGTGGCGGTCCAGAAAGATTCAGCCAAGGGTTTCTCGTGGCCGACAACAACAGGAAAAACACCGCAGACTGTAGGGCAAACCCTCTATGACCTGATGACAGAAAAGGGATAGAAGGGGGCAAAGAAATGGTGCGAGTACGCCAACGAAATAGCCCCCACCATTGTTGGAGGTTCTCTCAAACATGGTGGCCCAGACTTTGGCCCAACACGTGCCAAACGGGCTTAGGCGTCTCTTGGCGTGGACGGTCACGGCGTTTGAGACGAAGCGCCAAAGCGCGATTTTGTAGGAATGCCTCGCCTTACCGTTCAGATGGTCGCACGTCTGCAGGGTTTTCCGGATGATTGGTTGTTCTCTGGCCTGAAAACGCTGACTTACTGCCAAGTTGGAAATGCTTTCCCCCCGCCGGTTGCAAGGGCCATCTCGGAAAAGCTTCTTGCGCGCTTGACCTCAAAAACCCTTGTGCAGATCAGGGCATCAGGATGAGCGGAGAGCCTTTCTTTACCAAAGCCAGGTGCAGCTTTCATGTAGCCCCTTTGGGCGCGGTGCTGAAAACCGACGAAGAGGGTATTCCTAGTAACGCGGACAAGCATAGCAAACCAAGCGTCAAGATTGCTCAGGGCATCCTGAACCAGATTGGTTCCCAATCCCAAGGTGCGCGGTTGGCTGGGCCGATGGCGGGCAGAAAGTTCGAGGAGATATGCAAGGAATATCTGGAAAAAACGTTTTTCAAGCTTCTGCATCTTCGTCCCGGTATTTGGAAAGTAAGCAAGGGTGTTGGTAAAAGCAGGCTTGCAATTGCGCAATATGATCAGTACAAGCATTTGGTGGTGCTTGAAGATGCATCGAGATAAAATCCTACACTTGCGGCAGCTTTAGGGAGCGATTATCTCATCAAGCCTGATGTCGTTTTGATCCGTTTTCCGGAAGACGATCAGGTTATCAATACCAAGGAAAGCCTTGTTAATGACGATCAGGCGCGGTTAACCAGTCTGCACAAGATCAACAATAGCAGCCCCATCTTGCATGCGAGCGTGTCTTACAAATGGACATTGCGCAGCGACCGTGCCCAAAATGCCCGGTCAGAGGGCTTGAACTTTGTCCGGAACCGCAAGGGCAGGTTGCCTCACATCACCGTTGTGACGGGAGAACCTACGCCGAACCGCATTGCATCTATTGCTTTAGGAACGGGCGACATAGACATAGACTGCGTCTACCACTTTGCCTTGCCGGAGCTCATGGCCACGGTGCAGGCCCTAAACTACGAGGATGCCGAGGAAATACTTAATACCATGATTGGTGGCAAGAGGCTCCGGGACATATCTGACCTTCCACTCGATCTAGTGGTGTGAACCACTATAGTGGATACGATTTCCGGGAAGCGCCGCATCGCCAACATGCGCGGCTATCCGTAGAAGGGTATGCGGCCAGAAATGACCGTTAAGAAGCTAGTACACGGCATGGGATACCGTTACCGGCTGGCACCGCAAGGGTCTCCCCGGCAAGCCCGATCTTGTGTTTTCAAGCCGCCGAAAGGTGATTTTCGTTCATGGCTGCTTCTAGCATCAGCATCAGGATCCTTCTTGCAAGATCGCTCGGATACCAAAGTCACGGCAGGATTATTGGCTTCCAAAGCTGGAGAAGAACAGAGCGCGGGATGCGGAAAACACTTCCATGTTGAAAAGCGAAGGGTGGGGTGTTCTTACCCTTTGGGAGTGCGAGTTGAAGGACATGTACACCTTACCGCAGCGTATCACGACCTTTTTAGATGGTTAGATTATTTGACGGATCAGCAGTCTATCGCATCTTGGCCTCTCTAAGCCCCTTATAGATCCAGGGAGCCGTTCCCTAATGGGGGGGGGTGATTCTAAGGACCTAAAACATAAGGGATTCCAAACGACACGCTTAAAAGCAAGAAAAGTAAACCTCACACACGCTGGGAAGAAGCTTGGCGCGATATCCATAAATCAACGCGTTGTTCTGTGATTTAAATGTGATAGGTGCGGTTGACTCCCCCCGTTCCCGCTTTAAGCATGCGTGATCTGCCAATTGTTGTAAGGAATCCGCCTTGACTTAACACCCGTGTCTCGTCTTCCAGCACATAGCATTGAATCTCGATATCTCCGATGACCAGCGGGTGAACTGGCGTTCCAGCAATGACTTTCATCGGGTTTTTCTTGCTCATGCCGCCACTCCCAAGTTGATAGTCAGCGCGAAGGCGTCGAAAGCATCGGCCTTGCGCAGGTTGTAGCGGTAGCAGAACTCATCCACGTAGCGTTGCAGGTGGCGACGGCTGACGCTGTGGAACTGGCCGAACATGCCGCGCTTCAATAGCGCCCAGAAACCCTCGATGGTGTTGGTATGGATATCGCCGTCTACATACCACCTTTGATGTTTGATGACAGCATGGGGGAGAACCCTGGACATGCCGAGATAGCCCTTGTATTCGTCGGTGATCAGCGCGGCGCTGCCGGTATTCACGCGGTCCCGAACGAAAGCCCGAAGGTGACGGCCCTTCATCTTGTCCTTGGCAACCGCCTTGGCCGTTACGTTACCGTCGCGCTCCACGGTACCGACGACGGGTGCTTTCTTGGTTCCGCGTCCGCGCGGATGGTTCCCGTCCGGCCCGCCGCCCTTCGTGCCCTTGCGTGGCTTTCCGCCGATATAGGTCTCGTCCATTTCGACAATGCCGGTCAAAAGATCTCGATGTTCTGCCTGGGTCATGGCCTTGCGTATCTGCATGGCGATCCGCCAGGCGGTGTTCTTGTTCACGTCCAGGGCGCGGGAAAGCTAAAGGGCGGACAGCCCTTTCTTGGCATTCAGCATGAGCATGATCGCCAGGAACCATTTTTGAAGCGGCAGGCGCGTGCGGTGGAAAATGGTGCCTATGGTAACGCTGAACGATGTATTGCATTCCCGGCACCGATGGCGATATGGGAGGTCTTTGTCCGTGCGTACGGCGGTCTTTGTAGACCCGCAATAGGGACAGGTCGGTTGTCCACGCCAACGCGCTGCTTCAAGATGGGCGATACAACTTTCTTGATCGGGAAAGCGTTTGAAAACCTCTATAATGTTCATGACATTCAGTCCTTTACGGGTTGACCCATTGATCAGTAGCAAAATCAATATGACCCCGTTAGGGCTGAATGTAAAGCCCTCAGCTAGGAAATTACGATTGCTTATTCGCTTTCCAGCGCCTCACGCAGATATGGGGAGCGCAACACCTTGCCTACGGCCCTTTTTCCCTTGGTTTCTGGTGCAAAAATAGGAAGATACCTGTGAAAGCGCAGCACGGAAGACGGTTTTGAATTTGTTCATCCGACCGTGGTCTACTCTAAACTGCCTCTTGATAGCTAACCACGTGACGAGCTGCGGCTTCTCGTGTGGCACCTGATGAAGCCGCTGTGCGAGCCAGGCGTAGATGTCCAGGGCTATAGAACGGCCGTTACTACTCTAGCGTCGTGCTAGTTTTCCTGGTGATGAAGTCCACGGTTCGAAGGAGATAAGGTAGTATTGTATACGAATATTATCGGCGACGTTGGGGGAAACTCTGAAGCCAATTTGCCATATGGTGTTGCTGGGTACATTTACTTGTGCAGTCCCGCTAATATGACTTGGATGTAAACCTCCCGGACCATGTCTTGTTATGTCTTGCCTCCATAGGAATTGGAGGAACGGGACTAGATGGCCATGATCTATAAAGAAAGCACCATAAAGAAGTTCAAAATTCATTTCAGGAGTATCATAACTTATATTAAATCCAATACTCGCATTCGTGTTGACATCCACCGGGAAGGAGATGGATTTGTTATCGTCCATTAATATCAATGGGCATTGGGGGATTTCTACTCTAGAAAGATCTACGGTCTTTACAGTATTGTCAGGGACAAATACATACCGTTCTGGGGAACTGAAAGCGCATCTAACTTGTGGCATCGTTACTTCACATCGTGTTGGTTAAAAATACTATTCTAAGGTATTTCTTGCCTTTCTGAAACCGTGGTTTGCAAGTGCAGGACGGTTAGAAGTTAGAGAGATAACCCATCCAAGTCGCAGATCACTAGTCGGTACAGGCAGCTGGTCACAAGTGCCATCGCGTTTCCTGGCTACTGCTTGCTCCTAACGGTGTATCCTCCGGATTCCGCAGACCCTCGGAAAGGTTCCGTAGCTTTGAATCAGAATTTCACAATGGGGGACTTCCGAAAACATACCCCCATGCGCGCTACACGCAACTTCCACGGATGGCTGACGCGGTAAGCTGGACGTTGTCTTACCTTGGGTTTAAAACAACCAAGGAGGCCGAGGGACACCCGTTTCTTTCGGCGCTCGAAAAAGTACAAACATTGGCACGGACGAGGCGTTGGGGGAAACTCCAATCATAGAATATCTACTAAGGAGTATGGAAAGACCTACGGTGACCTCGACTTGGGTGGCCTAACCAATGCGCTGTCGGAACAGACCCATGCGAGCAGCAACGGCGATCTGCAACGCGCCGAAGCCATGCTCACGACCCAGGCCCACACTTTGGATGCGATCTTCAACAATCTCGCCCAGAGGGCTATCAACACCGAGCACATGGACAACCTCGATCGTTATCTCAAGCTTGCCCTGCGGGCACAGTCACAGTGCCGGTCCACCTGGGAGGCACTGGCGACTATCAAGTACCCGCCGACGATGGGCTACGTCCGCCAAGCCAACATCGCCAATGGACCACAGCAAGTGAATAACGTATCGACTGCGCCCAATAGCGCTCCGTGCGCGGGGGAAAATTAAACGCTGTAAAACAAACTATTGGTGGAGAAAGATGGCGAACGGCTAGACCCCGGAGCGGCGTGCACACCAAGCCGAGTTGATTCGGACATGGCGGCCGTGGGAGAAGTCGACCAGGCCTAAGAGCGCTGTCGGTAAGGTGAAGGTGTCCCGAAATGCCTACAAAGACGGTACTTGGAGACTATTGCGCGAGTTGGCGTGTGAACTGCGGGAGCAGAAGAAAGTCATCCAGGAAACGGAAGCAAGGCTTGTGGAGATGCGTTAAGACCTCCTGAGAACCTTTCTAAGCGATCTGCAGGGCCCCCCACAAAAAAAACAACCCCCCCTTTACCTAGTTAACGGCTCCTATGGCCTTCTCACGCTTTCCTAGACGCTCTTTCGCACGCAGTTTGCGGTGCGTCTGACGGTCAGCGCCACATTCGCTCGGCAATTGCCTGTTCTTCGTC
>Ga0056114_1000393_pt1 | contig 14743 bp, 7 predicted proteins | sample WorMetHERISLAND1_FD_77005 | JGI IMG/M metagenome (GOLD analysis project Ga0056114, IMG submission 77005) | Marine gutless worms symbiont microbial communities from Max Planck institute for Marine Microbiology, Germany - Olavius loisae HERON... ...
ATCGAATTCCATTTCGCCGAATTTCAAATTACCGATGCATAGCGTCGCGCGGTATGTTTAGGCTATAGGCCTATTTGGTTATACACCGTGCCGGGAAAAAACGGCCCCCTAAACAAAATGATGTAAAATGCACAGTATATAACACAATCCAATGACACTTACACAGCATAATCTAACACTCATTTAGGCACTGTGTGTAAAATTTCAATGAACTGCGTTTTCTGTGTTGTGATATTTTGTAATCTTTAAAAACAAACACTGAAAACGCAAGTTTCCAACACAATGAACACCGTTGGTATCAGTTCAAACGCTTTTTTGGAAATTCAGCAATAACTTCCTTGAACCTTTCTATTGATGCAAAACTTTTATCAACATTCGATCTTCTCTGCTTATTAGGCTACCATTTTGTTTTTGTTTATGCAAAAATTACGTAAACGCAGACGCACAGTGCACTGGCGTCGATATTGGCGGGCGTCAGTAAGCATTACGCGCACGCGTTAATATTGGCAATGTTGGCGACGGCAATTTTCGACCATCTTTTTATAAAAAGCAATATCTCAGCAATGGACAGACTGATTGTCGTGAAATTTCACACAAACATTGAAAATAGATGGCTTTTCATGACACAAATAAAAATAATCGCTATCATTCTCTATTCATAAAGTTATTTGGACATGTTTAGGGGGGCCGTTTTTTTCCGGACACGGTGTAGTTTATTACATGTTAGCAAGCAGGAAGTACGAATATCTGAAATAAAACAGTGAAATAAGCGACCTTGGGAAGTAGGTGGAGGTCGGTTGTTGAGGTGAATGAGGGGTTAATATCCGTGTCTCTGTCACGACACTCAACTCCTGACAAGGTTCCACGACGGCATCTGCATCCAGCATCCACCAGAAAAAGTAGTGGAATAATTGAAATTAATTTGCATGAGGCCTACGAAAGGACATACCTGCCAGATCCCTAATTATACAACAGAATTACACGAACATACCTTTATTCCACATTGATTATTCCAATACTATTAACCTTAGCTCCACTTTATTTTTATTGTGTTTTGTATTCATCCCTCTGTGTATGTATTTCTGTGTTTTTTGCACGACTATATTTGTCTCTAATCACATATGTATTGATCATGTACGTTTGTTACATGTTTTTTAAATAAAAGCTGAAAGTCGAAAGTTGAATAATTATCATTTAATAATAGGCCTAGGTCTATATAGTAAGAACAAATGTAAAGACTCGATAGATCGACACGATATGCTCCTCTCCTCGTAGTGGTCGAGTGCATCATCACAATGTAATAGGATATTGACTGGATGTAGCTTACATTCGTTACAGAATAGAAAATCTGAAAACTGAAAGAATTAAATGAGGCTGAACAGTCATACTACCGCGACCAGTTTGATACAAAATGTAATACAGCCAAACAGCTCTCAGTAAGTAGCCTTTTAATTCAGCATGACATATGCACAGTGTGACACGAAGTAGTTTTAGTTAATTTAATCCATTTTAATTTCTTATTTTTTGTTTTTCGGTTTCATTCATTCTTCATTGTTAACCACTGGTCACTGCTTGTAAGTGGTTTTTATATGATTGATTGATTGATTGACCAGACCTGGTTGTGTTGGGAGAAAGTTGGCAGTATGTCGCTGTTTGTCGATGGACTCGATAGAGACGAGGTGAGCGCCGTACGACTGACAGTCGCGAGTGGCTCGGTCATAGTCGAGAGACTGGTTGTCATTAGCAAGAGTCGGACTCACCGCCCTGTAGCACGAGCTCTCACCAACCACTCGCTGGAAGTCCGCAGGACACGTCATATTGTCTACAATATCGCGTATTAAACAAACTATTATACCGCTTCCCTTGGTCAAAAACTGCTTATCCTGTAACTGTTCACTCTCGGTGTAATCTTGGTTAATCAGTGCTTTTCATGCGCACAACCAGAGCAACTTCTTCTGTACAAATAGTCTCATATCTTAAATAACCCCTTACGTGTCTCGAGCTGACGACAAAGCAGTTAGCAAAAGAACACCTCTACATACACACAACACACTGGGCTGCAGAATAACTCTATTATGACATCTTTGGTTTTTAGCCGACCGCACTAACGGTCGCGCTATTTGTACAGTGTTGCGTCTCTCTGTCTGTCGACGTCGTCGTCGTCGTCGTCTGTGATATTGTGGCTAAACGGTGCGTCCTAGAGCAAAACTTACTGTTGTCAGCCTATAGGAAGTCGTATATGAAAAATCGATTGTACAAGAATGAATGAACTTGACCTTTGTTTAGAGGTCGTTCAAGGTCATGTCAACAATTGCGGGGTCAATAGCTCCAAAACTACTTGAGCTAGAGACTTCAAATTTGGTAGGCGACTTTGTATTGCGAATGCCGAGCGGGCGCTTGTATAATTTTCCCTGAAAGTGGGCGTGGCCTAGGTCACGTGACCCTACAATTTTTGTCATACGATTGAACATATCTCCAAAACTACATGAGCTACAGACTTCAAATTTGGTACACGGCTTTGTGTGGACAATGCCGAGCAAGCGCACAAATAATTTCCCTGAAAGTGGGCGTGGCCTAGGTCACGTGATTTCAGCACAAGTTAACATTTCGCCGCATTATTCGTTCATGGTCCAAAATCAAATCACCTTGTCGCTATGTCTTAGTCTACTGTGAAGCAGTACGGTCGGCTATCCTAGCGACAGCTTGGCTTCTTGTTGTAATAAAATTTAATATTTTACTGTCTATAAAAAACTGCGACAGATCGCTTGCTTATAAGGATATGATTTGAGAGAATTTATAAGGATATTTCGCAGGAGCTACTAAACTAAACTACAGAGGACAAACCGAAGCTGACCAATCCAGTGCCGTGTTCAGGTAGTTTGTGATCCACCCACAAGATCAAGATCCCTCTCGCTGCTTTTGTGCTGCCTTGTATGGCTTTCGTGTTTCAAGACAACTGGTGGCACGGGATGGATGAACGGATGGACAGACGGACAAGGTGCAACACTTAATGCGGTCCCTAGGGGGGTCGCACTTTCAATCACGTTCCAATATAGACTGAACGAAAGGTATGTGTGGTATGTGACAGACAGAGAGACAGACAAATGTCACAAAACAAAGCATTTTCGCTGGCGAAGTGTGTTCGAAGATGCGTGCAGAATGGGCTGCTGCTTATTTTGATCATGATTTGACATAAATCGCCCCTCTTTTGACGAAGATATGCACGTAAAACGATTTTTACATTTACGTTCCCGTTGTCCTTGACCTTTGACCTTTAGAAATCAAATCTGCTCCACTAGTTACTCTTGTTCAGGTCATGTCTCCACTAAATTAGAAGTTTCTGTGGCTTTCCTGTTTCAAGAAAATCGGAGTCACGTGACGGACGGACGGACAGACAGAGACGGACGGGACCGGGTGCAACGCTTAACGCGGCCCCTACGGAGAGCCGCGTAATACTAATAATACATAAATGCACAGAGCAAGAAGTAACTTTGTGTAATCGACGTTAGTGTCTCCACCGAATTTTGGGGTCCGGAACCCCTTCCCCCGTCCCGGGATCGCCGCCTATGCTGCAAACGGATAAAGGCCGCAAAGCGGCGCAAACCAATAGGCGAAATAGCTGGAAACTAGTTGCCAACCCGGGTTGGCAACCCGGGTTTCCAACTAGTTGCCAACTAGTTCGCAACTTTTTTGGGTTGCCAACCAGTTCGACAGGTTGGCAACTTGCTGCACAAGTGGAATGTAGAAAACGACCAGGCTTGCAACTAGTTTCCAACTAGTTCGCCTAGTGGGTTGCGGCCTTAAGGGAAGGAATGGTCCTGAAGAAGTCTTGTTGGTGGAATGGCGGGACGTATAGGTCCTCGAACACAACTGCATGGCTGTTGTACCTGCAATGCAGACTGACTCCAAGTTGACTCTGGAGATCGGATTGACGCCTGGTACAGACAATATTCGATGCTGGCTGGTGCCTGACTGGTACGTAGACCTAAAGGCTGTCGTTGCATCAATCGGTAGACTGTGACTGAATCCAGGCAGAGCAGGGCTGAACGGCGAAACCACTCGTCGTACTGACAAGTCCATTGGCTCAGCCTCCGCTTCACCCTGCACGACACGCATTACCGGTAATAAAAATTCAGCTATGAAAGAATAAAATTTAATAACTAAATTAACAAGAAGTGTTAGTCACTACGTTCTAAAAAAGCAACTGTATAATTTATTCACTATTAATGCGATCCAAAGACGTCTATAGTCTTCGAAATCGACCTGTCGAGACTGACTAGTTACACTGGCTGATCGTATCCGAGCGAATCGAGTACAAGCTCGTGTCCTGGTTCGCCGGTGTCTGGAGCGCGGAGCGCGGAGTGGAGTCCACTGTATGTCCGCGTCGCGGACATACAGCACCTTTGGCGACAGAGCGTTCTCGGCTGCTGGACCTGGAATGTGGAACAGTCTTCCGTCACACAAGAAAGACATTGACTTATCGTACAATGAATTCCGGCGGTCGTTAAAGACATTTCTGTTTGGACAGTGGGGCCACGGCGCAGTGTGAACTTTATTAACTGCGCCGACTAGAAATATTCGTACTTACTTTACTTACCTTTATACGAGTTACAGTTAGCAGTTACTGAATGTTTTACAGTAAGTGAACAGTCATGTTTTCTTGCGTGAAGGTTGTAGGTTGATCGCGCTCTGTCGTGACGCATTACTTACTTACTTACTTACTTATTTATTTGTAAAAATCGCGGAATGTTCGTTTTGAGCGGCCTCTTGAAAAACGCACACCACACTAAAATGTTTTTCGTCGGTGCTCCTCCCTGAGCCCCGTTGTGGGGGAGGGGGGCGCACGACGTCTTCAGACATTCATTCATTCCTCCGTCGCTGCCTATATACCGTACGTAGTCTGTCATTCATGTGCTCCTGATTGGTAATGCAGTAAATAATAATAATGATTGTGAACAATGAAAATGTTTTATTAGTTTTCTCTTCCCACAGTCGTCCGTGGTTGTCGATGCGTGACGCCGACTACGCATGTCTCGACGCTCAACTCCTCTGAATTTACACTGGCCTGACATACAGCTGTCAGTGTCATGTCTAGGCGATGATTCATTATTATGATTCATACGCGTTACATTTTTGATCCCTGGGAAATACGACAGGAAGGTTTATGGGGATATACGGCGCCGGGAGCGGCACCGGAGAAGTCGGTGGCAACGCACAAAACAAGAAGCCAAGCTGTCGCTAGGATAGCCGACCGTACTGCCTCACGGCAACTGTCGGGGTAACGTGACGACATGGGTCACGTGAACATTTGGTTTCCCATAGGCCATTTCCTATTGTGGTCCATTGTAACCAAACCTCTACATCTAACGGTTTCCGACGTCGAATGTAACGCAGTGGTTGACATGACATTGATACGACCTCTAAACGAAAGTCAAGGTCATTTATTTTGGTACCAATCGATTTCTCATATACGACTTCATATAGGCTGTCAATAGTAACTTTTGCTCTAGGACGCACCGTTTAGCCACAATACATTCCGTACAGACAGACGACAGACGCAACACTGTAGCATAAACGCGACCGTTAGTACGGTCGGTTAAAAACGGTTGAAGTTATGATTATGAAATGTACATTGTACGGTAGCCTAATTCCCGTAGTTTTTGCAGGATAAGTTTCATCCAAAAATTCTGACGGGTTCCCCCTGAGCGAGGGCATCAAACGAGGGTAGGTTACTGTAGAAACAAGCTATTTTTACCGCGCGATGCTGCGCAGAACGCTGTAATACACCGCAAGTCGTCTGTCTGTCAGTCCGTCTGTCCGTGACGTTGAGGTATTCTGATCACATAGGTTGGAAATCTTCAAAAATAACACAATGCACCAATGCGTTTGAAGCTCGAAACCTGGCTTTCGAAGCTTGGCTAATCTTAGACTTGTAGCGAAATGTCGTTGGCAAACTTTAAACTGAAAACAACGGCTGCGGAATCGCGCGATTTCCTGCCGGCAGCACGGCTTTCTTGTCTAGCTATATGTGAATGTGTCAATCAATATGTCGAAAACGGCACGAGTTATGTCCACAGTTACTATTAATGACCAACAGGAAGTTGCAAAATATGGGCTTTCGATCGGCACCAAGATCGATGACCTTTGATGACCTTGAACTGCTAAAAGTTAGAACTTGCTGGGAATTTTTCGTGATTTCGCATATTTGGTAGGTAACAACGTCTGAACGAATGAAGATTGTCCACTGAATTGCAGTCCACTAAATGTACTAGTCCCATTGTGAAAGATGACGTCACAACAGGTGCGCGGTAAAGCTCACCGAGATGACCATGTTGGCGACTCTGACGGGCGTCAGGTCGAGAGCTGTTGACGGCTGCTCCTCAGCAGGACTATACGGCACGGTGTAGTCGAGCGGCAAGCGTTCGATGTAACCGGGAGGCGTAACCAGCCGCATCTCCGCCGCACTTTGCATCAGTAAAACCAGGACCACCAGGCAAACTAGGCGCGAACAACACCAGCTTCGAGAGACAAGCCTCTGTTGACAGAGATCAAATTCAGCTTGTTCTTGTAGATGGGCGACGTTGTTCCTGCAGAAAACAGAATGTCATCACAGTCACACATTCACCTATCATCATCATCATCATCATCATCGTATTTATTTTCCGATAATAATACAACAAAAATCACAAAAATAGCCATACAATCGGAGGTATGCCAGAGAAGCCTTACAGCTCACTGACTGGCCGTCCAAGTAAAAAATAAATTGTCCACAAATATTATCATACAATAAGGGTACAAAAAAACTACAAACAGAAAACAACAACACTGTGCAAGTGCAATGGGCCATCTGCTATACCACCATTTTATATACAATAATCATAATAGTCATAATACAATAGCTAGATGCCCAATATAACATAAAAATTGGTAGTTTTATAATGGATTATATGCTAAGTAATACCGTAATTTGACTGAAGAGCAAGTCGTAAAAATTGCATGAAGGTCGGAGTGGGAGACGGGGGTCGGGAGAGGTCAAAAGGGGGTCAACATCGCAGAAGGCCAGAATGGGGCAGTTATCGTAATCGTAGGCCCCTACTGCGAGCAGGAGAGTGGGCTATGTCAGCCTCTGGGCCCAGAAATTAAAAAGGCAACGGAGCTGTAAAGGTTGCATGGGAATCAACTCGTAAAACCACGCCAACTCGTACCTTGATTAAACTTTATGTGTTGAAAGTCTGATGGAGTTTCATGCAGACTTTTAGCGTTGTATCGAACACGTGTATCACCCCGCTGGGCGGAGACGGTAGTCCCCGCCTCTGGCAAGAGGCTGTTGCATCATGACAAACTGTGGCGCCCCCTGTCGAAAGCAAGTTAAACTGCGGCAACCGCTACAGCGGCGCCCTATGCCGAATGAAATTAAACAGTCGATGTTGGCGACAGACAGACATACGTACATCGTCATCTGTTAAAGCCCCTTTCACACTGTGTGGGGCGCAGCTTAATGAACGGTATGTACTGTTCAAACTTCAAGGGCTGGCTACACTACAGGGGCGGATCCAGGATTTAGCAAGGTGGGCGGACTATGGCGAGCATAAGCCTATAAGGGGGTGTGGGGTGGAGCCCCAGTAAAGTCCAGGGGCAGATCCCCTGGTGCAGATCAGGGCGGCGAAGCCCCCCCCCCCGTCAAGCTAGTCGGGGGCTGAAGCTGAAAGGTTTTTGTGCACTTTTATACAAAAGTGAAGCCGAAAACGGAAGTTAAGGATTTTGGTCATACGGAGAGTGCACGCGAGTCGAACAACTTATTGCTTTTAACAATAGGCCTAGTGGCCTATACATACGATACAGCAAGTGTATTATTAGTGTCATGCTGCAGTCGTAATTAACGACCGGAAACGACAATATAGTTTTGTGAGGCTGTTATGCAAAATTTCGACGTCGTTTTTTTCTTTTCATTTATGCGAGCATTACGTCAAAACTGCGTAGCTATTATTGTGTGACTAGGCCTACATTTTACGAACTATTTTTACACATGAAACTGTCATTCGATATGCAATGCGCTTGCGCGTGTTTTTTGTGTTAAATTTAGGCCCACGGTCATGCGTGTTTTTAATGCATGAATCTGTGAAAGCATATACTGTTATACAGCACTCAATGCCACGAACAGTTGAAACTTGAATTTCAATTGACATGAATTTTTAGTAGTTAGAAACGAAATTGTATGACGACGCAAAAACTATGTGGTGAGTTAATACTGTGACTTGGCAGCTAACAAAATGGCTGCTGTTCTCAAAATATACAATAAAATATTATCGACAGTATAGCATTACTGGCTTTGTCGTTTTGACGAATAAACAAATAATTTTTATGTTCGGCCTATACGGTTACAGACAGTATACGATTACTGCGCAGACCGCAAGGTAGTAAAATAAATTTTTTACCTTGCAAATACATGTAAAATCGCTTGCTATGAATTTTTTAAAAACAAAACAACAGAAACTGTCAGAGCCTTGCCTGCAAGAAAATTACATTTTTATAGAAAAAAATTTATATTAAATTTCTACATTACATTTTCATGTTAATTTTTTTTACAATTAATCTTATTATTACTGTAATGACTTTGTTGTATTTAAAATGCCTAAATATACAGGTAATTATTTACAGTTGTTAAAATGCATAGTTCAGCTAAAGCCGCGTTCTCACTGAGCACGTCCACGCGCGTCGAAACGTGCAGTGAGAAAGCACCTTAAGTTGTGGTGCTCTACACCGTGTTCCAAAAAAGGAAGCCACCAAACTTTTGGCAATAACTTTCTCAAATCTTAATCGATTTTCAAAATTCTTTCACTGCTGAATAGAAGATGAATATTTCCAACAAAACTGCTAAATATTTTCCACCAAACCTTAAGAGTCAAAGGATTGAACAATGGCGGCATATTAATGATACCAATAAGATGAAAATGGCGTTCTGGACGGTTTCCGACGGTTGAAAAGGATCGCTGACGAATTGCTTTTTGTGTTATGTCATCCTGCGTCTGGGCATATAGGCTACTGGTACGCAGTGACCCAGAAACCTTTGTAACCCAATACGACGATAGTTGGCGTTGACTGATTGAAGTTCGCGGACGAACAAGTAAATTAAAATGATGATTTTTTTCACCGACGAATGTTAACGACATAATTTGCAGTGACAACAAACAACGGATCGTAACTCGCGTATCGACTGCTCAGTGATTGTGTGAAGCTACACTGAGTGTCTTTTTAGCCGACCGTAACGGTCGCGCTATTGGTACAGTGTTGCGTCTGTCTTTCTGTCTGTACCCGTCTGTCGTCGTCTGTAACGTGAAGTATTGTGGCTAAACGGTGCGTCCTAGAGCAAAAATTATTATTGAGAGCCTATAAGAAGTCGTATATGAGAAATTGATTGGTACCAAAATGAATGACCTTGACCTTTGTTTAGACGTCGTATCAAGGTCATGTCAACCATTGCGTTACATTTGACGTTGAATATCTTGGAAACCGTTAGAGATAGAGGCTTGGTTCCAAAGGGCCACTAATAGGAAATGGCATATGGGCTATCGATAGGTCACGTGATCGAGGACGTCACGTGACCTTGAAAGGTCGTGACCCAATACGTTTAGAGCGCAATATCTCCAAATCTACTTGAGATGGAGACTTCGAATTTAGTAGGCGGCTTTGTATTGGGCGCCCAAATAATTTCCCTGAACGTGGGCGTGGCCTAAGTCACCTGACCCCTACAATTTTTGGCAGTACGGTCGGCTATCCTAGCGACAGCTTGGCTTCTTGTCTCTACTTCGCGCGACGGTTGTGGGGCAGTTCGTCAGTAGTTACGCTTAGTCAAGTAACAGCTGTCTGAGCACAAACAAATGCCAAGCTGTTCGCAGAGAAAGCACGAGACGATTGCGAGAAATGTCGGCGATAGCTGAGCCTCTTGTATTCAGACTGTGAAGGTACAAGGATCTGTCGGGTACAAAGTGTGGACAGAATCAGCTGTAGGCAAATAAATGTAAACATAAATGTGAAATCGCTGAGTATGTACAATCTTTAATTACCCGGGAAGGCCGCATGTTGCTACGGCCGTCTGGCCGTTCATCTTCTTGTTTGAACTGAACTAGACCTAAATTCATTCATTTGTGTGGTGAGTTAGAAGCCAGAGCAAGGCCGCTTTAACCGAGCAATTAAATGGGCCACTGTTGTCATGAGTGTAATAATGTGCAACCAACCGTATACAATACGGTACATGTAACTGTGCATATCGAGTGGTTGACCTCACCCTGCGGCCTTAACCGAAACTTCCTTGCCCCAGCCAGCCAGCCATTGGTATGTCACCGTGCAGCCCGCAGTACGTGACCGACCGTGACACGCTCCGCTAACTTACGAAATTGCCGTCATTGTAGGGGACGACGACAATCATAAAACATGCACCAGGCCGTACCCTTGATTATCGTTCGCCGATTATGCAGTAATACCCAGTACAGACGGGAGTGTTGCTGTTTGGCTGTTCCTTTGAAGTGCTGCTATGGGACACGATTTACAAAGAATCTTATACCAGGACAAGCTTATGACAAACTTATCAAAGACTTACGCAATTCATGAGATTCTTTGTAAATCGGGCCCCTGGGTATGATCTGTTGAGGAGGGGGAGCAGCACTGGCGTCTCGTCGCTATCAACGTGACCGCTGATGCGTAGCTGAGACCATCGCGTCTCGCCATCTAGACATGAATCCATTGAAATCTACTCGCGAAAAATCTCAACTCATTGGCTTATTTCAAACTTACTCAGTGAACTACGTGGAATGCAACTCCGCATAATGGCATTTTCTGTGAAAAGGTATAGATATTTTCAACCAACCATGCTTGTACCGGTACGTAGTCTCGCAATGGAGTTCGGCAGAGTTTCGTGAATTACGTCTAAACATTTGGACGATTCGGCAGTATTATGTTCTAGTGCGAAAAAAATCCTGGCTACCCAGACCAGTCTGTAGGCTTAGCATTACTCTTAGCAATTCGGGACTAGACCAGAATTCTACCGGCAGATAATGCGCGAAGTGCGCGGTCACACTGAAGCCGTGACGCCAGCACACCTCTCTTTGCCCCTCCACCTAATCCCCCTCCACCGGCGCCTTCCGTCCACAGACGATACGGTTAATCACATCACACACCACAACGTTACACAATCGTCCAAACTCGTCAATCGTTGTAAGCATGCTGTTGTGCGTCCGTACACAGCTTTTTGTTCATTGCAGTATACTGTATCTTTGTAATCAAAAATATCATGTACACTAGGCGTATTTTACGATCCACGTGCAGACTGCCTCCAGGCGGTCCAATGTAGTCTACGACACATTGTAGACGGAGACGATTTTCCCAGCCAATGTCTTGACTGGTGGTGAAAAATACCAGCCTTCTCAACCAATCACTTGGTTGATACTAACAAACTAACCATTACTACAACCAAGAACAGCACAAAAAGCCTAACAGCCACATAAGCAAAACCACTAGGTAAAAACCGACGCAAAAGTATCAAAGTCTGGTTTAGGGGCCTTTTACACCACAGAAACGGTCTATACCTTTTGCCGAGCATATTTTAATATGCGAAACAAAAACTACAAGAAACCAAGCCGACTCTAGGATAGCCGACCGTACTGCGTCGCAGCACAATATCTACTGATTAGCGATTGTTGCTAATTAGCATACCCAGCTCTTTTCCAGACCTAAGCGTATTGGGTCACGACCTTGACGTTTTAGGGTCACTTGACGTCATCGGTCACGTGACCATTTGAATCTCCATAGGCATTTCCTATTTGCTTTTTCAGACATTTTTTCGGTAACACGCACCGCTTAGCCACAATACATACGTTCCAGACCACAGACAGACGGACGGACACAGCACTGTAGTCTGTAGCATTGTAGATTGACAGTGCAGTGTCGACTCACTTGTTTAAGTAAAAAATGCTTTGTGAATCCAATAAAATGTAAACAAAAATGATTGTCGGCGAACTGTATAGAAACTTAAATAAAAAAATAATCTGAAAAACTAATTAAAACTGTATAAAATTAAAATGATTAGCTTAAAACAACACAAAAGCTATAACTAAAAATATTTTGAACTAAAATATCACAGCCGCTCGTGCAGCTCTGGAGGCCCAACGGAGCGGCTAGTTTTCCGACCTACATAATTATGTGCCCCAATTGCTTCGTGTACTTCGTGACCCGTACTTATGACGTATGTGCAATTGTGCTTTGCAACAATCGAAAGCTGTTGCGTGCTGTCGATTGGTCACAAAATACTGCGTTGTAAGTCACGGGTGGCGCACTGACAGGCTGTATATGGGGGAAGGGGAGGAATTCGACTTACCCGAGCTTACATGCATGACATCCGAGACGCCCTGGTTGCGTGCTACGGTGCGCTACACGTACAAGGTCATGCTAACATTCTTTGAAGCACTTCAAGCGAACAGGGGCGGACCGAGCCCATTGAAACGATAGCGAGAAATGCATTTATAGCACACCGACTTCCTTCTATGACTCCTGCAGCATAATACCGTAACCAAACCCTACTTTTCAAGGTGCGCTAAATTCTTTGGAGCAATTAAAGCAATTCGAGTGAACTGGGGCGGATAGAGCTCAATGAAACGATAGCGAGAAATCTAGCCTATTTATCGAGCTCCTTCTGTGACGGGTACCGGTCGATCCACCCCAGAGTCGATTCGCCCATAGACTATGGATCCGCCCCACGTCCGCCCCAAACGCGGTCGTTCCGCCCCGGTTTCTGGGACGTTCCGCCCCTAGTGCTGGGTCGTTCCGCCCCAACACCCTAAGTTACATTGCTGTGTATCAGACACAGACATCACGAAAACACCGTTCAGCAGTCCGTGGCTCGAAATGACAAACACACGCTCTTGTTGTTCGGATACAGACAATAAAATAAAATGACAGCAGTAGCGTTCAAGTCATAAATCTAATAAACGATGGTTCTTGTTGTGTCGACACTACAACGCGAGAAAACGCGTGAAGAAAACACAAAATGCCACGCTGTCGCTATGATAACTACCGTGCTGCCTCACAGAACGGTTTCAAATTAATGGGAATTGCAATTTTGCAACGTCTTTCAGCCCCCGAACCCCTGAACCGATGTTCAAACAATTTTGCACAGTTTCTTACGGCGGTGACCCCATCCCATGTAAAACATATACTGTCCCGAATTCAGCCCTAAAACGAGTTTTGCCGTTTTCGGTTTGTGGTGATTCATATATCGCCCTTATACACACTGTTGTAAACTGGAATGTTTTTTAACATAATTTGACTGAAAAACATAGCAAGCATGGCAACTATTATTACGACGTTTGCCAACGTTACGTTCCGCATTGAACTGAACTTTCTGCTAAGCCGGTCGAAATTTAGCCTATAGCTAATTGTTAAAACCATTTCACGGTGTTTGTCAACACTGTTGTAAAATGGTTTTAGCAATCAGCTGTGTGTTAAACTGTTAACACCCGTCTCGGTATTGCTTCCGACATTGCGTCGACTTCACTGCTGCGTTGACGGAGCAGCCGGCGCGAGACATCGACGACGGATGTCTTCACAAGTCTGCTCACTCCACAGTCTACAGGTGTAAGCGTGGATGAAGCAGGCGCGAGCTGGACATTCAAGCTATTTGAATTACTTATTTTGTATTCATCCTATCGCGCGTCGTCACTCGTCATTCTTGCGTATTTCAGCTGAGATTTAGTTCAGTTAAACTGAACGTTTGCTAGTAGAGGCCTACGTTACATGGGGGCGGAACGACCCAGCACTAAGGGCGGAACGTCCCAGAAACCGGTAGCTATAACAACGTTTTTGCTTTTAACGACGTTTGTGGTTTCAATATTATTCTTATATTATAGCTGCGCAGTGTTATATTGCCATTTCAGTGTTTTATTCTGATTGAATCATTTGGACGTTTGTGATTAGTATATTATTAGTATTATTAGTATTTTGGTGCTCTTAATTTTAACGACGTTTGTGTTTGCAACATTATTCATAGCTGTGCAGTGTTATACTGCCATTTCAGTATTTTATTCAGATTGAATCATTTAGACGTTTGTGATTAGCATATTATTAGTATTTCTGTGCATTTAATTTTAACGACGTTTGTGTTTGCAACATTATTCTTACAGCTGTGCAGTTTTATATTGACATTTGTGTTTTTTTCTCATTGAATCATTGAAAGGTTCGTGATTAGTATATTATTACTATTTCTGTGTTCTTGTCTGTCATTAAATTCTAATTTCCGCGTGAACTGCCTGTGTGTTGTGTTGTGTTGCACCTGTCCTGCATTTTCATGTCCTGCATTTTCATGCAACCCCCATCAACAATCACAATTCTAGGCCAGGAGGTGGCAGTGGTTGTAGAGTTTGTCTATCTTGGTTCCCTTGTCCACTCATCAACTCAAAGCTCACCTGATATCTCACGTCGCAATGCCATCACTCGTGCGACTATGCAAAATCTAGATAAACAGATCTGGAAGTCAAGAAGTCGGCGAGGAGTTCGGACCACATAACGCCACTACTCCGGGAACTTCACTGGCTGAAGATCACGGAGCGTATTCAGTTCCGTTTGTGTGTCCTTGCCTACCGCTGTTTGCACGCACGGTAGTGCCCCACAGTACCTCGCCGAGACACTGCACCTGACGTCCGACACCGAGGCATGTCGTCGTCTACGATCTGGATCTACGTCGACTCTGTTCGTG
>Ga0056114_1000394_pt1 | contig 14736 bp, 7 predicted proteins | sample WorMetHERISLAND1_FD_77005 | JGI IMG/M metagenome (GOLD analysis project Ga0056114, IMG submission 77005) | Marine gutless worms symbiont microbial communities from Max Planck institute for Marine Microbiology, Germany - Olavius loisae HERON... ...
ATATAAATCCCTTACTTACTTACTTACTTATGTGCCAAAAACGTCCGAGTTTGTGGACAGATGAAGAGACTCAACTATTGCCAAGAGACCACGCATCAGTGGCACATTACGCTGGAGGTTCAGTAAATGAATTAGCTGCAGTTGGACAAATTCACCATTTTAAAATATTCACCTTGACCTTGAAACCCGAATTAGGGGTCATTCAAAGACAATGAAAATGACGACATTCAACAAATTGTTATATGACCTCCTATTAATGTTGAACAGTAACTATGGCTCTATCTTGCACCGTTTTTTACATAAGTGTCATCGAAAATTAGCCCCATATGGGACTGCTGGTCGAGGCAAAATTCGTTTGCCGAAGGTGGAACATCCCAAGTTTGAAGGTCACATGATGCCGAACGAAGAAAAATATAAAAAATCTGTCCAGTTAAAATTTAGATACTGTCTTGGAGTACCATAGGTCACCATTACTCTTTTGATTACATGCATACTGGTGGAGGTGATCGACTTTGAAATCGGCCATTTTCGCAAATTTTGTACCTCCCTGACTTTGACCTTGGATCAGGCCATCGACCTCTAACTACATTCACTGAAATCGGAAAACTTTTCGTGGACATACGAACGGTTGTTGAGACCTGCCCTCCATAATAACTATACAACAAACTGTATAATGCCAGCTGAAATGAATTGCACAAACGTACCAACGTCAGACTTGTTAGGTCCTGTGTAAAAAAATGCCTGCTCAATCTTTGGACCTTTAGACGACTTGATCACTCGGCTCATTGGGTTGTTGCTGCCAGCACTCACAGGTCGACACTGTTTGTACGTTACTCCATCCTTGTACGCAAGAGCCTTCGGCACAGCGTTGCTATCTTTCGTCTCAGCAGCTTTCTCCTGTGTTTTATACACAACAGACTCTACTGAATCTGCCAGGTGCAAAGCATGACTTAGTGTCAAAGACTGAAAGTTCAGTAACAGCAAATGAAATGAGTGTAGTCAATGGGAATGTAAAATTTGAAAAATTATATAACACCAAAATGGCTTAAAAACAGAGCAATGACAAGATTCATTACAGTAATGCATAACGTTTGCTGAAACATAACTTCTTGAAATGTTATTGTTAACTGTCAATATGGCTTCACGTTTAAGCAGTTTCTTGCTATAAAAAAACTTAATCTATGTTAGTTGATGCTTTGGCAACACATTCTGTGTACAAATGACAGTTAATTTTTGCTTGTTATTGTTGATTAAAGGCTGAATCACACCTATCCATTTGCTTCAGATATTTTTAAGTTCCATCTGGCCTGTGATAATGCCACTACAGCAATCTCATCACCCTGGAAATCTCTCAGTCCTGTCCAACATACCGGACAGCAACAAGCAAACAGACTGGTTAAACATTCTCCAGTACTAATCCTGCATTAAGGCTGAATCTGACTCTCAATGGCTACGTCCTTCCGTCAGCAAGCAACAAAATCCACAGTTTCACACTCTGACATCAGTGATGTTAAACGAGGCCAAAACCTCGAGGCCGAGGCCAGAGCTATGAGGCCGAGGCCAATTTCTGAAGGTTGAGGCCAAGGCTGAGGCCAAAAATAATTATGAAAAAAGTACCAAATAACGATTAACAACATACGATTTAAGATTATTGACGGAAAAATTAACAAAATTCGTGAATTTTACACGATTTTTGCCCCCAAAATGGCCGATTACATAATGAGACAAGATCGAGGCCAGGCTGAAGCCAAATGTTTGAGGCCGAGGCCGAGGCCGAGGCCGAGGCCAAAGCTTCGAGGCCGAGGCAGAGACCAAGGCCAAATCTTTGAGGCCGAGGCCAAAATTTTGGCCTCGAAGACACTTTGGCCTCGAGGACTTAACATCACTGTCTGACAGGCAGTTCACCTCAAATAAACTTGATGACAGAAGCTCCACACAGCTGATTACCAGCACACTACAGTCTGTCAGTCACAGTACTTTATGCAGACTTACTATTCGAGCCTGTGACAGCGCTGTTTGCTTCGGAGGAGGCAGAGGCTTGGCAGGAGCAGTCGGCTCTGGTGGTTCATCTTCTGACATCATCACCTTGTACTTCCGGTCCTGTTTCATCAAAATGACACAAAACTGAAACTATTTTTCATACGCATGTTATATAAATATGCCTACTGAACATTCAATTATTGACATTTACTCAACATTATTGCGTGTATTATTTCTACTATGTATTGTATTGTTGAGTTGCGCTTGTCAACTGCTAATAAACCAATATCTGATCTGATCTGATCTGAATAGTGTAACAGAGTAATAAACAACAATAACTACCGGTAGTATTATGATGATGATTATTATCATCATCGTTATGAGTACATTTGTAACGTTGCTGATTTAATAACCCTCATGAGCAAAACAGAACAGCAAAGATAAACACTCAGTGATTGCAGGTCTTAACCACACTTTCAACATGATTAGAAAAGTTCATTATCAGTAAAGCAGACAGTCATACTTATCTGGATATTATTCTTTTTAGCTTTTCATCTTGGAGGTTTGTCATGTTGCACCAATAACAGTACTGTTCACCAAATGCTGTGTTGAATTTCATAACATCTGGTATAAAAATATGGCCCAGAAAAGCGTGAAAGTTTTCATCATTTAGTGATGAATCCCTCCTCTTATAAATTTTCATGATACATGCACAGCTACAGATACTCTTACTTATTCAAGTCTAGCTACTCACTTAAATTTCTATCAGCACGTATTAGACTATTATCACGCATCTATCACATGTCTCATTTTTACAGCTACTGTTAGCAAACTGAAACAGGACATGATACGATATGATAAGAGACTTGGACTGAAAAGCTGAAAAGTCAGTTTAATCTAGCACAGATAACCAAAAACAAAAATATATAAAAAGATGTGCAGAGTACCAGGCTTTCTTTTCTCTTGACTGACTCGACGAGTATGTTACATTTTTTGCAGAAGTTCATTGCTTTCTCGATCTCATGTGACAAGCACGCAACATCGTCGCTCTCAATGATGCCTTCACACACGTCACCAGTAACAGCATTTAGCAAGCACGAAAACCAGTCCATCAACCAGAATCTGTTACATTGCAGCACTTGACAAATAAATGACGCATGATCTACTGCTAAATCACGTACTGCTGTGTTGTGGAAGAACTGTAGGTGACTTCATGAATGAACTTTAGACAATGAACTCCGTATTCTGTAGGTTTAGTCTGGCAACATTCTCTCTCATATTGTGGTAGAAACAGTGGGAATAAAAGCAAGTTCACAAGAGACAGCAATTTAACAAGAGATGAATTTCTACTAAATGGTAAACACAATAAATAAAAACAAACAGAAAGCGTTGAACGATCAAGAATGCAAGCAATAATTAAGTACTGTTAGTTTGGTTCAGAAAGCATATCAAACTTGCAAAGAAATTATGCTCTATTTTTGAATAACTGAAGTTTACCAGAAATGGAAACCATGCCAAACTGATGATGACTTTGAGATATGTCTAGATATTCTACAACGTTAATGTACTATTGAACAGCACCAAGGGGAGTCTTGTAAGTGACTATAGTCCGATGATGATGGACAAATGAGCACCGGAACTAAAATGAAAAGTGTGTCTGTCAATATTACAATAATCTTAATATTGTCAGTGCAATCTACAGGATATGTAACTATGGAGTAAACGAGCTGCGCTGTACAGTAATCAAGTGTTTCAGACAGCAAGCAGCATGTAGAACAGCCTACCAGTCTCTCTGACCCAGTGGAATCGGCCGCCAGGTGTAGAATGGGCCAGATCTCGCAGCACTTTGGCCGTCTGTGGGATGCTGGCATATCGACAGGGCACCGTGTTCGGTCCATCATGTGAACCATTTTTCACTACAATGTCGTAGTCGTCAATGCTGAACAGAGTGACGTGAAGTTTGATCTGACGACCGGCCGACGCTTCTTCCAGGTAAGAGTAACAGATCTCGGCTGGCTGATCTGGCACCCCACTCGTCAGCAGGTAAATCCCTTCAACGTCTGCAAACAGACATTGGGTCACTTTAACTTTTGACCTAGCCTTTCGCTAAGCCTTTTGTTGAGCTAAAGTTCAGTCTAAGTACAGACTTAAGTCAAAAAGTAAAGTGATTTCGCTGAGCAAAAGTCTTAGACACAAGTTTCGGTCTAAGTACATACTTAGACAGAAGATGTACTTAGACCGAAGTTAAACCAAACTAACTGACTTAAGTCGGTCGAATTTGCATGACTGAGATAGCTTAAGTCACATTACTTTTTGACTTTTGCTCAGCGAAAGCCTAAGTCCAAAGTTAAGTTGAACTTTGGTCTAAGTCCGGACTTTAGCGTTCAGCTTCAGGTTTAGCTCATCAGATCGCTGCGCAAAAGGCTAAGTCAAAAGTTAAAGTGACCCATTGTTTACAATCGAACCAGCTTGTAGTGTAACATCTTGAAACAACTGAATTGGTAAACTTAGTCGAAGAGATAAACTGTAACCAGCTCAATTACAACAGTGAACTGAACCAGATGAAAATTAGCGAAACATATCTAAGAAAGACGCTAAACAAAATAAACCAGGAAATAAATAGTATCTTATTTGAGCGCTTAGATGTGCCCAGCTGAAAGGTAAGGATTTGTTGCAGCATTCGAACTACAGTCAATCGCTGCTAGATATAGTTCTCATGCCACCAGTGACTGATACAGATATCCATTGGAATGAGGTTCCCATTCTTCCACTGAGATTTCATCAATAATTTTCCCAGTGAGTGATGGCCACTAGAACGCTGACTATCATCACAGTGAAGGAAGTCTATGAGTTCTACCAACCGACACAGCTGGACAAGTCATTACACTCAAACGCTCGTCGAAGCGCTCCGAGTGTATTGCGGCCACCAGAACACTGGAGTTGCAGTATCCACCTGAATGAACAAATGAACAAAACAATCACATTATCCTCCGACTTTGTCAGGAATAACAATTTCTACTGTACTTTTGTCATGTGATCACTGTGAACACTGAAGCAGTAAGACCAGATCTTGGATGCAAGAAAATGACATGTGACAAACTAAATGATCTAATTAGTAATTACACTCTATTGTAGTTATTCTAAATTGCCCAACGTCAAAACATCATACTTCCAAAGGTCTTGCAGAACATCTCCAGTGACTTTCTCTAGCGATGGCTTCCACATCTGGATGTCCTGTCCACATCTGTTTTTCACACATTAAACTTACTATCAAACATGGACGAATATTCTCTAACATGACATAATTTATCTCAGAATGGGCAGCGAAATCAGTATTTATTATATTGTAATATTACCTCCCAAACCTATAATCCAATTCATTTCCCTATTATTCAGAGCAGCAAAAATGGTCGGTGCTACAATAAGATACAACATGTTTGCATCATTGCTTTTGATTTCCTGTTATTTATTTCAATCTGTTTATTACTATTTATCGTGGAATAAAAAGGTATTTACACAAGAGTATAAATAAAGTATGTCGTGAGATACAGCGACCCACAAGGCGACACTGATCTCAAATGCTATAGCCATCAACTAGATGCCAGTTCACATTAAGAGACCATGGATATAAGGCTACAGTGCATCACGTGGTGTGCCCGTTTACTTCCCAACTTCCACTACAACTCACACTGGGACAGCCAGTCTGATACTAAAAAGGTCATGCATATATGTACTAGAGGATCGTACTTAGATTATCTTTGATGATCGAGACCAACGTTAATACAACAAAATGCCATCAATTTAGAACAGAAATGAAACAGGCAGAATTTATCAGATGTCTGACATCAGTTAAAAAACGCTGTTAAGTTAAATAATAAGAGCAAATGTGATGTTATTCAAACCCGATGACATTGATGTAGTGTTTGTTGGACATCTGCTCCTGCAGGACATGTCGCAAAGTGTTCTGGATATGAACGATGTGTTTGTCATTGAACAGTGATATGTCAACAATTATTAGCACACTGCAAACATCACAGTCAACACCGTCAGTGAATTACATGATCTGATGAATTACTGTCACACACGCTGGCATTAGTGACACTCAAGTATTTTGCTCATGCAGCTGACATTATCCGTAAGAAAATGCTTCAACTATTTGGTCCTATCTGCAATATGCCTGACAATAGACGACTGAAGACACTGTGGTTTGGGATGGTGAATGGTGATTGTCATCATGGAAGACCACCACTCAGGTGCATTGATGACAGCCTGTGATGGTGCAACAAAAGTCTGAAAGAACCTGCACTGATCACGAGCGACAGAATTGACTGAAGATCATCAAGACTAGTGCCTATGATCTAGGATGATCATGGCACATAAAAAAGAAAAAAGAAAGAAGTCCTTGCATGCTGAAAAAACGTGATCATATAATTATTCTTGACACATTACTGAAGTCTGCGTGCTGATAAGCTGTAATTAAAGCATTAGAGAGAGATTACTGATGGTGAAGTGCTGAAACATCAGCAAACCGTTACATACTTGTTTTCGGTCACTGAACCGAAGAACTTGTGACTGCCACATGACAGCCAGTCGATCCGTTTCTCGTAGAGTTTAACAACAGCTCCGAGCTGTTTCTGATACTCAAACAGCATCGACATGTCAACATGAATATTCTTTGTTGTCCCGTCATGCCACTGAAACTGCGTCATCACTCGACTGTGGACCTGAGACTGAACCGTCTTCCGAATCACTGGAATAAACTCTTCCAGGTACGAGTAGGCATTTGGAGCGAGAACCTGGTACAGATCAAGGCCTTTGGCTGCAGCAGACAACACACAACAAATGCAGCAGACGTGAGATTACAAGAAAACTAACAATGTAGTTTTAATCAATTGTCACGTAACTTATAATATTTTAAGAGCAAAACATTCTGACCTAAGTATGCTGCCTTTCTGCATTTTGGCATACTGGAACAATGGATGACAATGACAAGTGCCAAACTGATCTAGCTGCATCCTTGCCAGAGGACTGAAAACAGACCACCTGGAATGGATATTTTTACCACTTCAATAATCTGGTGCAGTCCACATGGCTCAAAACTGTGTGATCTGGAGGCTGTTGGTTACGAGTGGTGCTATGCACTCTGGCGCGACGATAAGACCAGTGAAGTCTTCACTGCTCGGCGGACAAATGCTGTTCGCTGACAGACAAAGAGCACTGTAAAATACCTGCATGAAGAAATCAGAAGCAACTTATAAAAAGTTTTAAAACAAAACAAAAAAAATATACGTAATAACCTATACATTAGTATCAACTTGTTCCCAATCGAACTTCACTGAGGTGACTTACAGGTGATAACAGCATGAAAGTGTTTTGAGACACATTCCAGAACGATCAGACATTTTTGTAGTAATTGAAGGTTTTTAGCCTGATGCATTAACTGATATCAGCATTAACATTTAACAGTCAGAAAGACTGCAGCAGATACTGAGGCTGGGCCACTCAGGTGAAATTCACAGTGCAGATCATTGTGGCTGTGTAAACGCTTCAAAGTACATGTAATCAGCAAAACATATTTGTTAGTTATACAGCGGCAAAAGACCTTATTATTCAACTTGCAATGTAAAATGACCAACACAAACTGTTTACCGCTGCCACAACCCAGCCATCAGTTCAAGCTACCTCACTGTATTACAGCTTCAAGTATCACAGAGATACATTTATAAACACAAACGAATGTAAATGAAACCTTTAAGGCCATGTTTTGCCAGCCAATCAGCTGATGTTAAAGGAGTGAATGACGGCATCTGAAGTCTCAGTGGAAGATCATGTCCCACTGGTCGTGGGTAGAATCGACCTCCCCCACCTCCAGGCAGCTGAGCCACTTGCTTTCCAATCTGCCACATTATGCTGCATGTTTGACTATTGCACTCCTGTATATATACTATTTCAGTTAAGTTTACAAAACTATCTGATTACAATTTTATCAATGTAAAACTATGTCTGTTATAACTTATCTTTCCAAGTTCACCAAGTGACCACTGACCAGTGCCTGGAAAGCAAAAATGTTGTTATGGAATAAAATAAACAGAAAAAAACATCATAGAGTTTGACGGTCTTGTGATAAAAAACAATGAAAATGCAAATTGAGATTATTTTATAGTGCATTCTAAAGCCCTTCTTAGCTTAGCTATAGCCATTTTGCCTAATCTAGCGCACTCAACCAGTTACGCTGTTAAATCGGTCCAGTCCAAATACTCCCTTTTGTAGTGAACCCCAGGTTTCTTGGAGCTGAGAAGACTGGGGAGGCAATGTGAGTAAACAACTTGCCCAAGGTTGCGACCCTGCAGAATAGTGGCAGACTAAACTGGAAACACTCCATGGACCACCATAGCTTGAAGAAAGTAATTAGCCTACTGCAAGCTCAGGATGTCCAGCCTCCTAACCCAGCAAAATGTGAAGTAAATGCTAGATTATCTAACGTACCAGGTGTAGCATGGCCTGTATTGAGGTCTGCATACTGCAGACACTGGGTGGCCACAACAGAGGACCACCACTGCACCACTGCAACAGTCATGACAGTTTGGCGTAGCCTCTGCCATGCTCTGTTTGTATATTTGGTTGTTCATTTTATATTCTGTTCATTGGCTGCGTTCTGTCATGCCAATTTTACAATAAAATTGAATTGAACTGAATTGAATACGAAGACCACCTGTTCACCGGAGACGACCACCAGGAAGACCAAGTCACATCTGGCTACAACAGTCCAGAAAAACCTGAAACCTCTGAATTTCCGTCTTGTCACGGCCTGCAGGAAGGCAACTAATCGCGATGACTGTCAAGCAGTTGTAGACACAGCTAAACTAAGACTTGAGTACACCATAAAGAACATTGTGCACATACGCTCAGTGTGATTAGCAGATCAGCAGTGGTGGTTGTCGGTTGTACAGTCATCATCTATGGTACAAGTGTGTCAATGTCACTCGGACAACAGTTCTGTGGACTTAAAATGCTACAACTGATAAAGGTTTACATAAGCACATATGTGTGTGGCATGGCTGCTTGCAGCCTGCAGAACTCCACTGCTTCAGAGTTTCAGAACTTGCTAGTGATACTGTAGTGCATTATGTCGTCTGTGAACCTACGAAGCAGTATGCAGACATCCAGTTCTGGACACAGCTACATTCGAGACTTGTAAAGAACATTTTGCACACATACACACAGTGTAATTAGCACAGCAGGAGTGTGGTGTCAGACCTGGTTGGTAATGGTTACCAAGGCTGTGCCAAGGTAGCCCAACTTCATGTCCGTTATTTTGCTGAGGATGTCTTGACAATTACGGATCTCATCCAGCAGCGTGACCACATCAGTGCTCGTGTAAACACTATCCTACAAAACACAACACACTCCAAATTGCTCACTGTATGACTCTGAATATACATCTGTGTGCATGTGCATATAGCATTCTTAATATAAAAGTTAATAATTATCTTTATAATAAAGTTGCCTTTAATATCATGCACTTTTCCCGGTTCGAGAGCTCACAGATTTCCAAGTACACAGTGGGACTGTCACCGAATCCAGAAGCAACAACTCCAGGGTGCTTCTACTTCAAAAAAAACACTGCACTATGAATCATGCCAATATCACCCACCACCTTAACTATTGTAGCGCTTTACCCTTCAATAAATCTGATCAAAATCTACGAAAACCAGTTGAAGACAGCTTTCTTCAGATACCTCAGATGTAGAGTTGTAACAGTGAAAGGATCCATCAGTTATATTGGCCAGTTCTTTCAGTATAACCTGCAAAATTCACACGATAAACTATAGATACTCTCACTCATACAACATCACAACGATTGCAGCTTTGAAGAGAGTCATAATTAGCAATCAATAACTGAATGTGACTTAGCAGAAAGAGCAGAAGAACTGACATTGGCTTGTTCGTGTTCACATTCATAGGAGACGGTGTAGAGGTGAAGTGAGTTCTGAATAGCAAGCTGTTCAACATAGCTGCAGAGAACATCCATTTCCTGGTCAGGACTTCACCAGCACACATATATACACACACATATAAACAACATTTCACAGGTTTACAAATTACATTTTACACACATACATGTATACACATATGGCTGTAAGTTGAGGGCAACTGTGTGCAAGTAAGTATTTGACCATCTTCTAAACAGTACAAGTAAATACACAGTCAGTATTAAACCAGCTATATCTTGATTAGATGTCATAGACATTGTATTGTATCATATGTAATGGATACACAAGCATCAAATCTAAAAAAAATACTCAACAGGTATGGTAATTAAAAAGCGCATTTCAAATTTATACTACAATAAAATTATTAAAGTAAAAATTTATAGAAAGAGAATGATATGGTAAACCAAAACCCCGAAATTAAACATAATATGACTAAATACAACCACGCACAAATCACAGCAGTTTCATCACTCTGTTTGCCTAAAACTCTGATCTCATTGACAACTACGAAAGCAATACAACTCAATGAAATGAAATCCAGCCCACAACATCAACTAAAAGACGCTATTCTTAGAAGTTCAGAGGTTAAAACATCACATTGATCTCAAGACAGGCCAGTGTGGCGACATTAACAGACTAGACAGCTTACAGGCTGCCGACGACTATGCATGCAGTTTCCACATCTTTTATCTTGTAGATGTGCTTGATCGTGGCCAGCAAGTTGCATCCACCAGAATTTGACAAACTATTCAACCAACTCTTTGCTTCATCCAAACTTCACAAGATAATCACACAACACAACACTGGTGTTGACAAATGATAATCATGCAAAGCAGCCTACATCATTTTCCAGCAAGAAGGTCAAATTTAGGCATTAACGTCAAACACTAGTAGTCTTAGAAATTTCAGATTTCATTTTAATAGTCAATAATTGTGACTATTGCAACGATGTTAGCAAAACAACATACTTATTCTATGGTCTACGATCTGTCACAGAAATAATACATATAAAAGTACTAATAGTACTTCTGGTTTCCAGTTAAACAGTCTACTCTTGTGGAGTAACAATAGACCAGTTTTCAAAACATGTTCCAAAGTGGAATGTGTGCCGATAGCCAGAGAGCAGAAACTTTTACAGTGTGAATACCACTTCCAATGCCCGAAGAGAACTAAGTGCAAATTATAAGAACTCCGTCATACATACAGTGAGTGGTTGGTAACACGCGGAGTATCTGTTGTCCACAACGGTTGAACAACAGTGCCAAATGATGCCATATAGAGAGCTTGTTTGACTGACAACTGCTCCTCAAGCAATTGCTGGCAAACAGAAACCGACGACGCAGCATTAAATGTTTAACACAACATTTTCTAGCAATATAAAACTGCAAAAGTAAACAAAAACATGATTTTCAGTACCATCCAATCCTATGTTTGAGTAACTGTAAAGTGAGGTTCCAGTATCGAATGTCATTTGTTCTCGAGGTCAGATATAAGTAACTCAAGCACAAGTCTGCATGGAAACCGAACCGAAGATGCCCATCACCTTAACCACCGAGTTGCAACTGAACGACCTTAGCCATCCAGAACCATCAGCATGTTCATTCAACTTCACACAAGAACAGCAGACTTACAGTGTTTTATGATATGTTATTTGTATAGCATGTGAACTACACTTCAGTTTAATCCAACCAATACGCCTTGAAGAATTCACCAGTATATTATTTACAGGTTAGAGAGAAAAAGAGACACTGTACATTATTAACTAAAAATTTACCCCCAATTTTTCTGATTATTCGCACCAGACTTGCACATGGGCACAAGAAGATACCTTATTGTGCATTGTAATAGTGCATTAAGGCCAAGGCCAATAAAGTAACAACTGAGAAGGTTGAGGCTGAAGTCATGCCTGTTTGTCAAGGATCTTTTAAGCCGACAGTCAATGCCAAGAACAATAATTAATAATGGTTAATATCGGCCAAACGTGATGATCTTAATGTGCTCACAATACAAAACGTCATATGAAAATTTAAAAAACGAAAAGTTTACTGTCAAATCCTGGATGAATTGTGTGCGACGACCGAAGCCAAAACAAGCGTCTGAAGTGTCGACAAGAAGAGCAACTTTCCGGCCATGCACCATGCCAAACACCTCCACAAAACAGACAATTAAAGTGAATTGAACTAAAAATGACAACAAACACTACATCACTTGTTGACTGGCCATCGGCGATGAAGCTGACAGACAACAAAAAAGACAAACTGCCTGTAAAACTGCCATCACATTATTCAAAGGTTCTCAGCTCCAACTGAACATTTCTTGCACAGTTTAATGGCAGAACTACTAGCACAGTCTCTTATCATCACCGAAAAACTGATTTCCTACAGAAAAACACAATTATAAAGTTGCACTCAGTATAATAAAAAATGTAAATTTAGAACTAAACTATTTTTAACAAACTCAGTTCGTTCTTCTTCAGCCACACAAAGACTGTCTTTACAAAATTTATATGGTATTATAGAGCACAGAACAGGAAAAATATGTGACAAAATACGAGATCTGATCACCTTTCGAATTCCATTGAGCATCCACTTGATTCGCTGAGCATAGTTCTGGATTGCTCTGCACACATCACAAACATACAGGTACTTTTGTTAACAAAAACAAACACGGCAGAGAAATTTAGTCATGAATTGCATGAAAACTACTTCAGAAGCAAACGAGTGTCAACAGAAGACAGATGCGGCTGCTACAACAGCCGTGCAGTGTGAGGGTGAATCAAAATAACCAAATAAAACCGACTCGTTCAGACGTCGCTCAAAGCTGGCGATGTCGGCGGCATCAAACTGAAGACGTTGCTGCACTTTTCCTGTTTCTGGGTTTACACTTGATCTACAGCAACATCAACATCAGCAGCATAGTTAACATTTACAGTCTTTTTTTCTACAATAACCATATCTCTCTTAGTTCTTTGAGACTGCTGTTCAAGCTATGAATAGAACAACTGGCTGCTCCAGTTACCTTGTTTGGATTGTTTGCAAGCATCATGCCACAGGTAAGCAAGCTACAAGAATATAACTTTGCTAGGGAACCCTTACAATTTGGGAAAATACACTCGGCTTAGTCATTTGCTTATAGCTTGCTTACCAGTGGCACAAAATTGACAAAAATAGATTAAACTTACAAGTATCCTTGTCATATATATAACCTGAAAATTTCATGAGATCATAAGAGGCATTCGACAGCAAAGAGCTGAAATATTGCAAAAATTCCCAATTTTCAAGCTTTTAGGGGGCATGTTCTGATACTATGGCACTGACCTAGGTAAATTTGGCATGGCAAAGCACAGCTGTGGTATTACTCACCCATTAATTTGTGAGATATGCATCGGTGCATGACAGAAAATGCCAAAAAAATCCCAGATGAGTTAATGCAATACTGACAGTCTGATGCCAAGAAGTATAACGAGTGACCTGAGCAGCTTTCCCTTGTTAACAAGATCTTTCAGACTGAGTCGCTGAGCATTGACAGAGTGTGACACTAGCCAGTGACTAGACGACTGGAACTCACTGTAAGCCTCTTGACCACCCACGGCATCCTACAGGCATCAAACATAGACAGCTCCAACTTCATGTCAAGATCACAAAGCTCTACCCGTTCCACCATTATCAGTGAAGCCTGGCTTGGTTGCTTAGCGGGCATCACTCCAATACTGGAAGACCACATTATTGGCATAATGATCTTAAGATCCACGGGATCTTTGATCTGAAGGGGAGAATATATCACACGAATCACTGTGCTACATCATATTCACATAATTGTGAACTTCAACGGCAACACGAAGACATTTTTCAAGACCTTTCAGAGATCGATAGCAAATAAAACATCAACAAGAACGTAGGTGTGAAAATGAAGCAGGTGCACTGAGTGTCACGCAATGATACAACATTCCACTGATGTTCAATTTCAGTGAAATCAGATTTGATTAGTATTTTTATCACACGTCCGCATTCATGAGTGAACGTTATGCCTGATATTGATATATGGTGGCAATTCCATCAGTCCATCCATCCGCGACACTCCTGAATCATATCAAAATGGCTAAACATGTCCTCAAAATTCATTCACCACTGGATAGCTCAATCATTCTAGTTTTCTCGTCACTAATCGCTGTTACAAAATTCAGACACAATCACCCCTAACAGGGACTTCACATACTGGAGGGATATGAAAATTTCTCGATTTTCAGCCAATAAGTCACTGTTTCTCAGAAATGGCACAAGATACAGGTATTAGCATTTTCATAAAATAGCTGACTATCCCAAAATTACACGTCCTCTATCAAAACCATATTATTACCGATAACTTTAAGTGACCTTTCGTTATTTTGGCTATTTTAAAGATGTTGATTGCCAAAATTACAAATATACTGCACATGTCGCGCAATAAACTATTCTAGAATGATCTGCAGATAGAGACTATCAGCCTTTCTCGAGGGCCGAGACCATCTTGAAACCGGGACGTCAAGACCGAGACCACATGCCTGTCTTCACCAACCACATGTTCAAACCAACTCGGTCTACTCTAACACACAAGAGGCATTTCAATAACTACGGCACTCCGGCTAGCAACATTCATAAATTACAGTGTGCACAGAACTCCTTGTCTCGCGTTGTTCTGCCTCATCACCCAGGCTCAGCCAGCAGCAGACTCACACATCTTCACTGGCTCTCGGTACACAGGCGAATTCAGTACAAAATTGCCC
>Ga0056114_1000395_pt1 | contig 14727 bp, 10 predicted proteins | sample WorMetHERISLAND1_FD_77005 | JGI IMG/M metagenome (GOLD analysis project Ga0056114, IMG submission 77005) | Marine gutless worms symbiont microbial communities from Max Planck institute for Marine Microbiology, Germany - Olavius loisae HERON... ...
CGTTTGTAGCGCCCTCTGGTGAATAAGAGTTGACATAATGACATAAACTTAACATCATCTCATTTTCTGCATTATGTAGTTTATATGTGCCAAAAATCATAAAAATTTTGTGGATGCATTCATTTGTTACAAGCAAAAATGTAAAGTGGTGTCACTTAATTTGGCCCACCCTGTATAAGTCGACCCTGTGGGGCAGAAATACAACACCCTACAAGAACAATTGCAATATTTCCAGTAAGTGCAGTGCACACTGCACAGTCCACTGGTAATGACCACAGGGTCAACTCTAGCCGCCGAAATGATACCTCAGATTGCCTCCGAAAGTGTCAACCAATATGGCATTGGTTGACTGACCAACCATGAACTGAGCTGCTTTATGGTGATTGGTCACGGATGTATATAATTATTCTGTGATTGGTCGTCAAGTGCTGAAACTAAACACAGACTTCCTCGCCTGCCATATTCGTTGGCAGCAGTGCATACGGGATTGGGAAGTACAGAATCCAGAAGAATGCATCATCGGCGATGACAACTTACACAACTGTCGGCACGTCGGTGTCTGATTCCTCGGCAGCAGAGAAGAACTTGAGTTCACCAGTCTTTGTCTTCACGGCGTGAACCTGCAACAGAGACAAAGTTCAACTTCTCAAACACATAACACACTCCTCAAGCCTGCCAAAGCCTCTGGGAGATTTCTATAACCTTCCGCTTAACGCTGAAGTGCAATGGACCTACCTAGCAGTCTGAGCGCTGGATGCTGTCCACATCCATCCCAAAGGTAAAGTAAGGTAACACACAACACAGTACCATGAGTTTAGTATTCAACACAGGTGTTAAGAACTTACACGCGATGGTGTCTCGTTGTCTGAGTCAATATCAGAGTCTTTCATCTTCAACCGCTGCTGCTTCTCAGCTGCACACCACACAATACTGCAATATACACTACGACCAGAAAAAAAACAAAACTTTATAACAAACAGCTGTAGCAAAAATGCTTAACAGTTGCCAATATTATATAACACAATAACTAATACCACTTTCACTGCACGGGTGGTAACTATTTTGAGCCTTATGAAAGGCAAAAGTGGAAAGGTATCAACTGGACAGAAAGCTGAAACAGAATTTAAACATATCACGTCAAAAAAACAGACGCATACGTTGATCGACGTAGTTGGTTGGGAAGAAGCCTTGCTGGCCGTCAGCCAGTTGACCCATCCACCAATTATCATTGTCTTTGAACAGCACTGTGATGTGGTCGCCTCGCTTCAACGACAGCTCGTCGGACCGCTGGGCTTGGTAGTCATACAGTGCAATCACCTACAGCGGCACAGTACAGACCACAGTTCAGAGAGATGTCAATGTTTATATGTCCATACCGACAACTAGACTAAGTTACTTCATACACTGTTGCGTAATTTCAAATTACTAAAATAATCTAGTAAGTGCAAGCGATCACAAACAGACTAGCAATTAATGACTGGCATAATGTCGTGTCTACTGCATAAACAATAAATGACACAATAACAGCTATCCTTGTACAAACTTCTTTACAGCATTCAAAGCATACTAGAAAATTGTTATACAGGAATGTGCTGAGAAATTCACATGCATACATCGGACTGAACAATATTGTATGAACTGAACAATAATCACATTGTAAAATCTACATCCGTAAATGTAACAAATGAACACGCAAATCTTTGTAATGCTGTAAACCTGTTCAAGTGGTGCATCTTTCCTTCCAGATGAGTCTGTAACTGTCAGCTGTGCCTTACATGCCGTCTACAAACATTATCACTGGATACACAAAAGATTTAAAATAGTTGAAACTTAAACTGTGATAATTAAACACTGACCAAAACTGCTGATTGGTTAAAATACAAGAAATAAACAATTATCAACCTGTTTATCAGAGTAAAAACATGTTGATAAACTGCAAGTTGTTTAACTAGCTAAGCGTTGTAAGTTTTTATTCAATTACTTCTTCATATTGTGCCGATTTTCTAGCAAAAAATTCACCTACATTCAAAACAATTGCTAAGTACAGCTGTCAGGCAATTAATTTTTTAATGGCGTTAACACATGCAATTAATTATTGTAATTGCATTAATTAAATGTATCAATTGGACAGGTCTATTTATGTTGTAGACTGCTGTCAGCATTTTCAGAAAACTATCTATTTCACTCATTTGTAAACTGAAAATTATTAGAGTATTGCTGCAACTGCAACATAAAAATTAACTGAATAATATTTATCGTCAAATAACTGCAGTTTAATTGAATATTGAAACTCCTGCTTCATAGAATTTATGTATGTGCATTAGTTTTTAATGGCATTATTTTCTTTTAAGCGTAATTAATTCTTTAACGCATTAACGCGTTTAAGTTAAAAGTTAATGCATTAATTAAACAGCAGTATGAGGGGGGATCAAAAAGTTATCGGCCTGACCTAGTTCTGTTCAGAATAAAATTAAAATAGTATTTGTTTCTTATATCCCGTCTCATATATAACCTATACTGTGTTGGCGGGGACGTAAAACACTGCTCAATCCAATCCAATCCATTTGTTTCTTATACAATGTAGTAACGAGGCTCAGAAAACGACACGTGAATACGACTTTTGGGCTATAAATATTTTGTGCATTTCAGCATATGAACACAGTGTCTGTTAGATGGGTGTCGAGAATGCTAACACCAGAACTGTGCACAAGTTTCTGAAGAACTCGAATGATACCGACATGACCCAGCAAAAATTTATTTCGCAACTTGTTATTCAGCATGAAATGTGCATCCACAATAATTTCGATTCTGTGACGAAACAACAAAGCATGCAATGAAACAAACGAATCGGTCAAAATTTTCACTTCAATACAAGAGGAAATCCGTTTTTTCCATGTCGAATGCAAACAACCGACGACTGCTAAAATGCACAAAATATTTATAGCCCAAAAAGTCATATTGTGCACGTCGTGTTCTGAGCCTTGCTACTATAAGAAACAAATACTATTGTAATTTTATTCTGAACAGAACTAGGTCAGGCCGAGAACTTTTTGATCGCGCCTCGTAGTGTTAAGTATCAAGAATGGTAAGGGAGCTAATGGATCATATTACACATACTCGGTTGATGCTGATCTGTGGCGGCCGACCTGTGTATGACGTCATCAGACTGGTAGTGCCTCCCACTGGTCACAACACAGCAACGAAATGTGAACACTACTTCTCACAACACGAGCTTATCTCGAGTTTTCCTGTGAATTCACATAGCCTGCATTTGCGTTCATTTGACAGAACTAACGATGATGTCACTTGCTCCGGATTGAAAAACAAATCCCACTTTCTGTACCACAAACAGTTTCAGGACAGTGTGTACCAGCAGCTAGCAGGGTCCAATTTTCTGTGTTTGCAGGGCACAACAATCATGGCATTGATGACAGTAGCAATCATGGCAGAGATAGTAATTTCAAGCACGCTTATCACATCTCACAATCAACTTATATGCAATATATGCAACTCAATCAGGAAATATAGCAAGTGGTCACATTCACATCGACACATGTACCACATGAACAACGGCTATCAACTAGTCACATCAAGCAGTCATCTACAGACAGGAATTACAAAATAGCAACAGACATGAGCCTGGGAACTGGGTCATGCCAGGGAAGTAGGTCATGCCAGTTCTTGAAAACGGCATTTCTCCCATCTCAGTTGTACAGACATTGCTTGTGAACGCCTGTCAAACAGAGCAGACAAAAGTTGTAATGTAGCTACAAAATTCACCTGCTTGGTTAAACAATAAGATCATATTATAGAAGCGGAGTGCATGACAACTATTTGACACTTATTTGACAGTTATTTAAGTACTTCTTAAACCACATCATTTTAACTGCAGCTAATTCATATAACTGTAAAACAGTAACTTTGGTAATGCACCACACAGATAGCAGTATCCGGCAAAACAGGGTAAAAAAATTCTTACTGAGAGAGACTTGAGTTTGTTCATAACGCGATGCATGCGTGTAGTGCGCATTACGTTCAAGTCATCCATAGCGGTCGGAGTCAGCGTTGTTGTGTTTTGACTACAACAAAACCACCAGTCATCAGGTTTTCCATTAATAGTTAGTTACATTTTTTTTATAATTAATATGAGTTATTTTAAAGTACATGAAAAGTAGGCTGCATCGAATTCTGGCTTCTAATTTTAGCCAATTTTCCAACATTTTGAGTTGGACCAAATAGCTGAACATGGCCAAATAGTAGCAGGCCAAACAGTGGGAACATAGCATCATCACAGTTGGTGAGAATACAGCTTAATCATTGCAGCTAAGTTTGTTTTGAATGTGTGATAACTGTTTGCATTGTTAAATTAAGCTCTGTCCCACACTCAAGAAGTGAGAGGGGCTATAAGCAATGACACCGTCCATCCATCAGCTGTCTGTCGCACATAAACAGCTAAACAGATGCAGTTTTCTTGTAAACTATTGTCACAGTCAAATATATTTTATAGCGACCTCACTCATAAACCAAGGGCATTGTGAATGTCAGTGGTTCTGTTTGGTTCTGCAAACCCTGTTAATGAGGGATTGCAGAAGATTCTGCAAACTGCAGAATTATTCAACTCAAATTTGCCAAATTTGTTAGCTATGGCAAATGGTTTGAGCGTGGAATCACAGATGTGATGTGAGAAATTTGTCTTGGGTTTCCCGAGTTTAGTTCAGAAGTTGGGAAAACTGCGTAAAAATCTTCAACTGACTCCAAGTCTTACAGCAACAAATCTGCTTTAATGTCACTGCAGCTTGACTATGACTGAAAATTGGACCTTTGCACCTCCCTCCCCAGGACCACTTCTCAGAGGCAGATTGGGCTGAAAAATTGTACACTCACAGCCATGAACACGCAAAGATTTATGAAAATTGAACTGCTACTTTTTTGAGATATCCTTCTAACAAATAAGCAGACAGACAGGCAGGCATAATAATAAATAAAACATAATAGGGCTTTTAACGATTAAAAAAATTTTAATAGTTAACTTTGTAATAATTAACGATTAATTAATAGTTAATTTTGTAGCGTGTTATGGGCCTTGTGCCGCGGAAAAAAATAAAATTAAAATATGTCTAATGCTTTGTGTAACTGTGTTTGTACTTAGGGTTATGTTTTTTACTGCACGTAGCTTCATTTTGTTTACAATCTACATCACACGCCATTTTGTTTACTCAGTTTTGTTCACATTTTGAGCCCCATAGAAGTATAATATAAATTTTTACACTTCTATGGTTAACCCATGCGTAATAAATAAGAAAGAAAAAGGTGACAGCGATTAATCATTATCAAAAATTTTAATCGTTAAAAATTTTTAACGATTAATCGTCAAATTAATCGTTAAAATCTGCAGTCCTAAAACATAACTTCTAACACGCTGAAATGAATATAAACAATAAAACTTACCAGACCTTTGAACCACTATACAACACTATTCTGAGGTTTACAGACTTTTAGGTATATATAGACAGATGAAATACAGGAATGCTGGCAAATAATTACCCAAGAGATTCAGGCGACGGGCATTTCACCATCTGAATAGTGTCCCCAGTCATCAGCTCATGCCACGGTTCAGGAGTTGGATACGAAAGATCTTTGTGTGCAGCTTCCACAGTAAACACACAATGAACATGCAAGAATATCACCAGTGGCCAGCAACACTCATCATCATCAGTTGTTTCATTACAGAGACAAACTGGCCCTTCAACGAATTAGATAAAACTCATCAATGACTTCTGTAATATCTTCCAGACAAAAAACCAACTGCACATAACTTATGCCAAAAATTTTTCACAGCAAAAAGAACGAAATATTTCAACAGTGCAAAATATCCTAGTACTTCACAGAGGAAACTGACATAAAACAGTCAAATATATATACTTAACAGACAGTCTAGCCATTTCTTCATTCAGCAATTGACTCTTGCAGCCAGTGCAAACTCTTTAAGAGAATGTCTGTAAATTACCTTTGTAGTCGTATGTGTAGATCTTTATCAGATGACATTCACCATATGAACAGAAGGCAACCATGTTCTCGAATGGGTGAAAGGCTGCATCAGTGACGGGATTACGGTATCCAAGAGATAGATATGTGTAAACCAGATCACCTACAACAAAACACTCTCCTGTCTGTACTTCATGCCATCTGACTACACTGGCCAGGCAGCAGGACATTCCACACTTTGCACCACAACTAGTTCACTAAACAGACACATATGTCCATTACAATTCAACGACACACAAACAAACTGTTTAACTAGAACAGACTGTCACACTGCTAGCACATACCACCCAGAGCCACTGCAGACATACGTACATACCAACACACACAGAATTGACAGATCATGTAAATTCAGTACCGGGTAAGTTCTTTCTCAGCCACACTGGTCCACAGGACAGCACTGTCTTTATTTCTGTAGCCTTCAGCCAGACATTAGCTTACAGTGCAACACTATGGACACTGGACTACTGCATCACGTGGTGTGCCTGTTTACCGCCCAACTTCTTGCTGGCACTCACTAACTGACCCTGGAGGGATAGTCAGACTGAGTTGATCTTGATGGCTGGCTACATGCCAGATGGTTTACCCACCCACATATAGTCACCCATCCCATTACAAACTTGGCCTGACATAAAGTAACTAAATTGAACAAGACCAATGCATTACATTATGGGCAATGAATCAGTGGCTTTCAATGCATTACCATTAAGACAAGCCACACTCTGACCTGGATGTAGCATAGGTAAATACTTGTTAATAGACCAAATATGACTTCCTGTTAGTCTTTTGTTGTAACTGTGTCTCTGTCTTGCACCGTTTATGAGACAACAGTCCTTGTTTATGAACTATGAGCCACGGTGCCAACAAACGACCTAGAACAACTTTTTTGGTCAAACAAGATGGTAATAATTCCAACAATATATCTACAACTTTTAACTCATAAATAAGATGCTGCATTTTTAAGATATTGGCCATGAATAAATTAGTAACCTTCAAAAATCATGCTGTAACACTTTGTACTCATTATGTTATGCCTGATCCAAAGAAACAAACACCATGTACTCTGCTACTGCAAAGTGAATTCAGTGCTCCATACATTCCTTGGACAAGCCAAGGCAGGATGCCGCTACCTGATGTTGTGTTCCAGACATAAACCTGACCGTCTTCACTTCCGGCAAACAGAAATGTTCCACATGGTGTCAGTGTGCTGCGGATATGTTCACGGAAGTTCAAGGCACCGAGGTACTTGCATGTGATTGTCTCTCTGACAGACCAACAACATCAGACAAACTTAACTCAGCAATATTCTACCAACTAGTAACTGAACTTGCATTTGGCATTACATGATTCAATTGTGCTTGCACTACCTGGCAATAACAGTGACGACAATGCAATTGTTTGCTTTAACTCAGTCATTATAGGGCAGAATGGTGCCTCCAGTAATAAGTAATGAAAAATTGTAGGACTTGTAAACATGTTAGTTGAGCCAGTCTAAACGCTTAAAACCTTTTGCTGATTACATTGTTAAATAGCGTAATACTTTAGCCACAGATGTCAATTTTTAACAGCCTTGGTTGTTCTTGCAGTTCGCTGAATCGTGCATTAACTTTAGTTCATTCCCTGTTGTAGATTGGATGGTGCAGTGTTTTACGTTCCCGCCAACACAGTATAGGTTATACGGGAGACAGTTTTTACAGGTCAAAAGACCCAACCAACAGTATCAAAGTACTGAAGGAGATGCTACAAAGGAAAAAGCAAAGAACGAAAACAACTAAATCACACATATAGTCATACAATAATAGATACAAAAAGGATATACACAAATAACACAGCAAGTCCCCTAGTCTACACTAATATGGGGTGACTAGGGGACAGCTCCCACAGAGGGCAGGGTCGCTAGGCCTGATGGCGGTGGGGCTGACGCCGTGGCGCCCCCGCCCTGTTGTAGATTAGCTTAACTTAGTTGTACTTCAGTTCATTTTGGACAGATGTCAGCGCAGCTACACTGCCTTTCTGCATGTTCAGAACACTCATCTTGTACATGTAAATCTTGTAATCATTAAATGACGACTCTGATTGGTCTCAATAAAAGCCTCATATAACAGAGTCCACCGATAGGCTGCCACTGATCGCTTATGTTTGCAGTTCTTGATCAGATACTAATGTAGAAATATCAAAACAATAAAGCCAGTAAAAAATAAATGAATTTCGTTAACATTCACAGTTCATATTCACTCACAAATGCATCTGTAATCAAAGCATCTTATCTCACCATACGGGACAGGCAAGTTGCCATTTAATGCTCAGGCTTCTAGTAGGACCAATGCACACAAATCAAAGCATCTGGCACATTGCGTTACTTTTGTGTGTAACTGTTAACTAACACTCGCAGATCGAGCAACTGAAGCTTGTTGTTGCGAGTGTGGACCATCATTCGTCGGCCACTTGGATGCAACTGCAGCATGTTGATGGCTGTACCCTAACAAAAACACACAGAAGACAGTTTACATCTGCTGTGCATATATGCCTATGCAATGGACATTTTCCTGGCAAATCTCAGTCAGATGTTTTCTTTCGACGTTTGTAATGTAGTGTCCAGTTCTATCTATCTCTTATGCTGTACAAGGCCTGACTCAATCAGCAATGCTATATGTGCTCAGAGAGCTCACACATCCACGAAGACTGCAAGACAGTCCAGCAGTCAGTTGTGTACATTCACATGTATCTGTCCATTATGTTATCTGTTGATCAGACTACATGACGAAAAGCAAAACATGCCATGAGAGGCCGAAGGCAAGCTGCAGCAATAACCACTGACTGCTATAAACGATCAATGTACTCTGACACTCAAACTGCCGATGACGTCAGTCGTGCGCATGACAAAAAACTGAAAAAAGTTCCAAGTCTGAGGTAAGGTTATGGGGAAGAAGTAGCCTTATTTTGGGGAATCCAGACCGTCTTTGTAAAGATAATGTAGTCCCAGGTGAGGGAAGCTCACATTTGAAAAAACTGGGTCAATTCACGTAACAACATGGATGTCATCAGCCTTCAAGTTCATCTGAAGGTTACAACAGTTCTAGTATTAGACACAGCTTGACAAGCCACAACAAACAGATAACAAGATAGCTCAGATAACATCCAAAAATTTAGCTCTATTAATTGGAGCAAAACTTACAGGGTGGGCCAGAGCTAAGTGTGGCCAACTTATATTTTTGCTGGTAACGTTTGGTACTTGAATGTATAGATGAAATTTATGTTTTTTTTGGCAAATGTGTTAACAGTTTAGCTAGACACTCACATTGGGAAGCACAAAAATTTAATATTCAATTAATACATATCACGCGACTCTCGTAGGAATGACGTATCGTCGTTAATACAGTACGTAATCGTATGTGGCGCCATCTAGCGTGTTAAGTGTTTCTTATCACAAAATTTGCTTAAAAATTGCATCACGTCCACTTCTTGTTGTATGCAGTTTACATTTGCCAAAAATCATTGAATTTTGTCGACGCATTCAAATGCTACCATCACATCAGCAACAATGTAAGTTGGCCTCACTTTAGCTGGCCCACCCTGTATAAAGGGACACAAAGCACTCAGTTTGGGGTTTAACCCAAAATTATCTTTATATTCTGCATGTTTATTTATACAAACCATACATTATGTACATAATATTATCTTTAGTGTATATAAAGTATTTTGTGCCTTAATTTCTCTTACACAAAATACAAGTTAAGTTCACAAAGTACCATAATTTCAGCGTGTTGTATTTCTCGACAAAGTGAACACGGCTTTGTCGTTTCTAACAGCAAAACAACAGAGATAAAACAAAGCAAAGCAAATATTCAGTCAAAAAGTACATGCTTAAACACCAAAGATATTCAGTTATACACCACACCATTGTAATACGTTACATAATGATAAAATATGCGCTTATTTTGTCAATACTACAGACCACTACATATAGCAGATGGACAACTAAAATCAACCACAGTACAAATTCACAAATTGAATTCATTTCAGTAGTCACCATGGAAACCTGCCACCTAACTGTGTCGTCCTTCATTCCATAGACTCATTATTACTCACCTTCAAATTCTGTTGATGGCCACAATGTGGATGGTTTGACAGCAAGATTAGGTATCTGATCATATCTCTATGGGTGGCACCAATGCTGAGGCCACACAGTCGGCCCCAAGGCATACCACGTGAGGCTATGAATAGATTGATTTGCTGCACTCTGGCTGAGTCAGTTACTAGCAAAACATGCCACAAGCAAAACTACCTGCCTAGAAAACATGGTGCGAGTAATACATGACGACCAACAGACAAGTCAGGCAGGCCTCCAGATAAGGTGTAATGGTGTGCAAGACTGATGCAAAGAGTGACTGACAGGCACTGTACCATTCTATTCTCTGTAGCTTAAGAGCTCAGATTGTTTCAGCATACTACTCCAGTCACCATTCACTAACGCACACCACTGGCCTTTCAAGTCAAATTAGGCAAGGAGGGTCGGCCAGGCATACCAGCAACTCCGGCAATGGCACTCTCTGTTATCAATACCCTGGCAGAGACTACTGCGGAGTGACTGTAAACTACAGCGGTAGCCTAGCCATCAGTAATAAGTCAAAGATGAAACACTGAACCCTCACAGTTGACTCAACAAATTATTCTGAAAGCATATTTGTAAGAAATTATAACCCAAATTATCAAGAACTGACTGCGAGCAATTTGACGCCTGCCCCGATAACAGGCCAGGCACCTCAGATACTGTGAGCTACCGAGAGTGACCCACAAGGAAATCTGCCAGATCTTTTGACTGGTGTTCCGACTGTAATTTGCATTTTCTGCAATTTGCTGATACACAACATTATCAACTACACTAACAAAATTGAAGAGATGAGAAATTTGATACCAGAAACAGCAGCACCAGCTTCCAGGACGACACTCCACACACAGATGTTTCCGCTGCTGTCACCTGAGTACAGCAGAGAACCATCTTCATTGAAACACAACGTGTTGACGTAGGACGTATGTTGGTCAAGTTCCTGAAGCAACTATATCATCAGCAACATGCACACACACACATACAGCTCATCTGACAGTATCAGTCCAGTGATTAGCTGTGAAGACAACCTACATTGTGTCGGGAGGGGGCGTTAAACTCTATTCTAACACACAGCTCAAGAGTGTTGAAGGACAACAACAACCACACTACCAGCATCAGCAACACAGTTATTAAACTGATGATGAAACTGATGGGCCAGGCGGTCAGAAGCATCTCTCGACCAACTCAATACACTCCATTGCCATTGTCGTTTTGTGGACGACAGTCCCAGCCAATCTCTTGACTGCTGCACAATAAACAGTCGTCTTAGCCAATCATTTGGCTGATACAGACAAAACCAAACATAACTACAACTAAGAATAAGAAGGTTTATAAGCCGTTTATTTACATCATCTGGTCAGGAAACACAGTCCAGCATGGAGCAGTACAGTTACAGACACGTGGCTTATAGAAGCCGTGTTAACACAGCTTAAAAATCATAAACAAAATGATAGCAACAATAGCAACAAATGAATAATAATGACTAGAACACAAGAACACTCTACATGACCTTCATGTACTGAAACTCGTGTTCCAAAGTAACAGACTCATTAATAATATAAAGACGACACTGACTTAACGCTGCTTTTGCAGTGCAGTACGTAGATGAATCATTTTTCAATCAACCAATATCACATGTTTCTACTCAATACAATGGTTAAATTTTAAACTTTCAGGACAAAGTCGTATTCAGTTTTGTGAGTTTGTTATGAGGACAAACGTTTCCAATCATCCACCTGCAACGGCTTCCTGTAATCAAGCAGTCTCAATGCAATTCTGCAAACACAACTCAGACAGTGACAGCCATACACAGGCAGTAGTGCCTTTAGATTCCAGATTCCAGACACGGACGAGTCGATCAAAGCCTCCAGTTACAACCAGCTTCCGGACATGAGTGTGATACTTGGCCGAGTAGACGAATGACGGATGAGGAAGCATCTTGCAGGCTGAATGCACCATGGCATCGACATTCCACACTCTGTACATCACAGTACAGCAATAACATCAAATGACTCCTACACAGCCATCAGTGATTCAACCCCACATGTGTTAGACATAGAAGCGTCACTCATTCATTCATTTCTGACATGCACCGCTATGAGTGCATAGCACCAAACGTGGATATCAGTCTCCAGAGTAAACAAGTTCTATGAGCCACAGAGAGAGGTTTTGGATTTCAGGTCTGCTGGATAGTCTTAATCCACGTAGTACAAGGGTATCGCGGTCTCAGTGGTCTCGTCCAGTTATCCAAGAGGGAGGGGGAAGTGAAAGCACTAAAAACCTGACACAAATTATCTCTTAGCACAGCCACCATCCGAACACAACCAATCCCACTAAACCAGCGAGTCAATAGAACATTATTTCTATGACGTATAACAATATGATAATGATAAAGCAAACAATGTAGTCATACCTCGCAGTAGCGTCAGCAGAGGCAGACAAGAGACCACGATCAGACTTTGACCAGCAGAGATCGTATATGATACTGTTGTGCCCAGCAAGCTCACCTTTCAGGCAACCTGACGGAATCTACATGTATAAAATATTAATGTAAATGGAAGAACTGCTAATTAACGAGAAATATTTCAAACACAAAAGATAAAGATTTATTTTGCTCGATAAAATAATAAATTTCAGACGTTCAAAGTGCGCATGCAGAATGCAACATACTGTCTCAAACAGGCACAGTGCTGCAGTAAAGATATTCATGTCAATGAACTTGTAAATGAATAAGTAGGAGCAGTACATACGTCGTAGATCAATATTGGAAAACTGTCCTTATCGTGACATCCACATGCGAGACTTCTGCAAAAAACAACAGCATCAGAACTGTAAACACAAAACTTATACAACACTGATTTAATGGATATCTGCAATGACATACACAAACTATTTGTTGCTCAGTTTCGCAGAAATTCCTGTGACAAAAAGATAGTATTCATGTACATTTACAAACACCCACAGTTATATCACATTATCTGATGACTGAAGAATATTATAGGCTGCCACACATTTTTAACCCGCTGTCGCCCACTGTTGCCATATAGCTATAAAGCATAAAAGCATCCTGTGCCAGACAGGGTTAAGCCGCCGTTTGTAATTTTTGACATCCGAGCACTCTTATGTTCAGGGCTTAGCGGCAGAATGCCCGGATGTCAAAAATTACAAATGGCGGCTTAACCTGCTTATAGCCATACCCATATGCAACACTGGGCATCAAAGGGTTAATCAAAATCAGCTAGAAAGGAGTTATGTTAACATTCAATAAGAAAAACTATCAAAAGAATAAAAATAAAAATAAAACTAGCCCAGAAAATCTGGTTCAAGTTCAAGTCTGGAAAAGCAACACAGAGGAAACCAGCAAGACCTCGGCACAATATAAATGATTTACTTACTTAGTTCAGCAAAAAGTGAGAGCGTATTTAACTGAGCAGAAAATAAGAACGTAAAGGTGTGACAGATGGTGAGAATGACGATAGAGAGAATTGGTATATGACATAATGAATAAACCAAATAAAAAGAGTGATTTGAGACTAGATGTTTTTCTTCCTGAGATCTATAAATACAATAAACTGTACACTAAGCTGACACACCGTGAGCTTGTCTGTCCCTCTATCGTATCATACCGTATGCATTATAACACAAATCAGGAATTACAGACAACTTACTTGCCACTGTGTGAAAACCGCAGAACAAAGCAGCCTTTCTGTCCAGCAGTCAGGCTAAGTGTCAGACAATTTGGTATTCGACACTGCTGACCAGGAAGTCGACTCCATAGCGACGGTTCCCTTGGCGACCGTGAGCTAGTCTGACCTCCAACACCGGTAGTGTCATCATAGCTCAGAGTACTGTCAAATCGCTCCTACAAGTGTAGCCACTCACCATGTTGCACACAAATCAACTGCCAGCATTTCAGCCACGTGCAAAACACATCAATTAATCTCTGACGAATCACATTTATGCCCGGCTTCTTTTCTTCTTCTTTTGTGGCAAGCACCACTAGGAGTGTGTAGCACCAAATGCAGTATCAGTATCCAGAGTTGACGATTCTGAGCCATGTCAGTTGCTTCACTCAGGGAAATGTTATTGGATTTCAGGTCTTGCTGGATATTCAAGCTGCCAGGCAGCTTGATAAAACCAACACACAAGAACACATGGTCGCAATTTGACCTGTATCTTTGTGGCACCCATAACCAGCACTGACCATGTAGCAATCAGAGAACAGACAAAAACTGTATCAACCTCGTTTATTACTGAAGGTCAAAAATAGAACAGGTGATGACGACATAGGCCTATCTTGTATCAGGTAGTCCTAAGCAAAAACTAAACTTGGCACCTCAGAATCAGCTGCCAAGCACACGTTATGCACTTTATAAATTTCTATATCATTTATTGTCTTTGTTAGCTACAATTGCAAGTTACTGTTATATGTACAAATAATGGGATTATGTATATACACTGTGTTCAGAAAAAAAACACCCACTCACATTTTCTTCCATATCTGAATGAGTGATGTGTAGATTTAAACAAAAATTGCAGTGAATATACCTAAGGAACGGTAGATTCTCACAATGTAG
>Ga0056114_1000396_pt1 | contig 14724 bp, 7 predicted proteins | sample WorMetHERISLAND1_FD_77005 | JGI IMG/M metagenome (GOLD analysis project Ga0056114, IMG submission 77005) | Marine gutless worms symbiont microbial communities from Max Planck institute for Marine Microbiology, Germany - Olavius loisae HERON... ...
AACCGTCCGATTTGCTGTCTCCGTACCGTCCTAGCTTGTCGCCCAATCGTCTGTCGCCCAAAAAATAATTCGCCCAAACGTCTTTCGCCCAACTGGTTTTTCGGCCAACCGTCTGAGCTCCCTGCAGAGTTACGAATTCACCGAATCCTTCAAGCCGCCGGTGTCTTCCTGATTCGCCGAAACCCCTTTCGCCGAAACCCGATTCGCCGAAATTAGGGTCTAGGGTTAGGCTTAGGCTTAGGGTTAGCGTTTCGGCGAATCGGGACTGAACCAAGCTGCCACCGCTACCGGTTATTGGTAAAATGCGGAATTGCGGAATGCGGAAAGTAAAATGCGGAATCCAAAAATGCGGAAAGGTCTGCGGAATGGTGGGTAAAACGCAGAATGCGGAAAGGACAGTCTGCAAGGTAGATCACAGACACTAGTTAATCTGCAAATAGCGCGGTATTGCAGCAATGGATTAAAGACTGCTGTAGGATTTTAAGATAAAGAAATTTTTATGAAGAAATGTGTAAGAATTCTGGTACCAGTGCATATTACAGCCGCCAGTATTTTATACAGTATTACGTTGTTCTACTTATAGATAAAGATCAGTAATACACTTACCGATGTTGAAGCATTGTGGGAAACGTTCATTTCCGGCGAAATTTTACATTAAAACTGTTCTATACGGTTGTTGACATAGCGAGATAGTTTCCGCCATAATGTTTACTTATGGCAACTTCCGTTGTACGAGTTGACATTAGTGAAGTGCGTTACGAATTTTTTCAGATGCGATAATGAGCAGTATTTTTATTACCAGTGCAGTTATTGTCTTATGTATGGCGGTTCATTTTTAGGCTCATCTCTTCTGTCTGTGGTATTGTAGCTTAGGCCACGGCCAGTGTATGGCAGATGTTGGCCTAGGCTGTAGTCATGTGACGTAGTCATGTCTGCTAGCTTAGGCTGCCATAGGTCGCTCAGGGCACGAGGTCGGGCTGGCCGTCTGTCCTTTCCTTTCGCTGTCTGGAGTGCAGTGTGAACGCACGTGCTAACAAATGTTACTGTGTAATTTTTGGAACGAGTGTAATTGTAAAATGTTTCATTACTGCGTGTTTCATACTAATGTGGAACGCAGTATGCCTCTTGCTACGGTGAGGTTTGTCGAGTCATTTTTTTATTGCGTTAGGTGTCACGTGCTACGCGACGGCTGTCGTTGACGTTGCACGTGCCAAAATTGTCTGATATCAGTAGAATTAGTGTCGTTGTGCATGTTTCGGACCATATTGTTGATGGTAACTGTAGTTGACTGAGTAGTGTGTCAATTTCCTGCTTATTCAGTATAAAAGCAAATTTCGAAATTTCCACGTTTTCTATTGTTCGAAATTCATACGCCAGGGGGCGCCACTGGTTTTGCAACGTTTGTGAGCAGAAAAAAAGTACGCATTCGGTGTCTGGAATTAGTTCATTAGTGTGGTTCCTGGTTATTCAGTTAAAACCAAGGTTAGGCTATTTTAAACGTTTAAACGTCGAAATAGTTAAATGTTTGCATTAGTTCGTAGTTCATTCACCAGGGGGCGCCACTAGGTTTTTGTTGTTTTCGGCGTTTTTCGTTGTACCGACCCAAAACCCCTAGTTTTGACCAGGGTCCCACTACTCAGTCAACTGCTGTTTCCCATCAATAAAATGGTCTGAAACATGCACAACAACACTTATTCCACTGATATCAGTCAGTTTTGGGAACATTTGGGGTGGCGGATGTAATGTGCACTTTTACCAGAATTCCTTTTCATTTATGATTTTCGGTGTGACTATTAACTGCACCGGGCAACACCGGACCACACCGGTCCACACCGGACCCACACCGGGTCCGTAACGGGCCGGAAATGACTGATGAGTTCGCTCCCACGGCGAATTAAAAGGCGTAAGACGAGCTAATTATCCGCAATTGACCAAAGAAATGAACCCTAGTCGACGCTCGTGATGAGTTGGTGATGGACGTATTCAATTTTTCCTGCTTATTCAGTTGAAGCCCAAGCACCCGGGTTCACGGTTACGCCTTAATTCTACTTGTAACAGTCGTCAAAGCGAAATAATCAGTCATTTCTGGCCATATACGGGCCCGGTGTGGTCCAGTGCGGTCACACCCTATGGTTTTCAGCGTTTAAATGTTCTGCGTAATATATTTCACTTCACACGTGATCTGTTGTACGCCAGCCGCCAGCAACTGCAACTTCTTTGTGGCAAGATAATATGTTCGTCCAATCGTCGGCAGCCTTATGATCGCAACTCAGGCGATGTGTGGCGGCATGTTGAGTCTAAGCGTTTCTGTCACTAAACACTTGTAAATCCAGTAGGCCTAAGTGCCGCTTATGGGACGATCGCTAGGCCTGTGTACAATTACAGGGGACCCCGTATGCGAAGGCCATACCACGGTGCATATCATACTTATGTCGGCATTTTCGGAATATAGGCCACCACTACACGTTTACATTTCAACTACAAAACAAGTACAACTTGCGAATATGGAGCCTATAGACGATCCGATAAAATATCTGGGCATCTTTCGTTAAATGCTATAGTTCTATGGGACAAAGTGGATTCATGGTCAAAAACGGAATCTTCCTCCATTGCTAAGCTTTTCCGCACCTCTGGTCTGCATTTTACTGCACTGTCGGTTGAGAGACTGGTGTGGTAATCTGCGGAAAGCCAGCGGTCACGTGGTTTGTCGCCTCGACCAATCAGCGTTATTCCGCATTTTTGATTCCACTTTTACTCTCCACATTCCGCAATTCCACATTTTACCCATAGCCACCGCTACCGTAGTAGTCCACACGGTGCAACGAAACACTGCATCGGATACATCGGATGCATCGGACACATCGGAGTCCAAATAATGCTGTTACTGGACATGACTCAGCATAAAGTGGTAAAAAGTAAAAGGTTAGGGTCAGTGCTAGTGAAGAAATTCAGCCGGGCCCTGCCTGAGTGGGGTCTGGGGAACCCCTCCCCAGAATATAATTAATATAGCAGAGATACCATGACCAGAGTCACAGAGTCACGAGTCATGAGTCATTGTTTAGCGATACTCCGACTGAGCCCCTTTCTAGGCTTTTTGTTATAATTATCAATGTTTTACAGTAAAATTAGAATCTGATGTATCTGATGTGGTGTTTCGTCGCACCCCACAAAAGACCGGTCCGTCCAATGACCGCAGGACGCCCGACACCGCAGACCGCCGCATGACTAAGGGGCTACACTTACAACAAAATCTAGTCTAGGCCTATATCTATTCAGTACATATGAATTAAAGTTACACTGTTACACAATATTATGTGCTAATAAAGTAAACGCTAAACATTGGTGACTCCCAATAAACCAGGTACCAAGCCACACACTTATAACACGTATAGATAATTTCCATTTTACTTACTTGCTTACACGTTTTTATCTGTCTGTGGAACTTGGATTTATTGTTTCATTTGTTTGCTTCTGCACTTCATGCACATCTGCCATGCATGACATTACTCAACTCTGAGGAATGTGCATTATTGGGAAAGAAGATGAAGATGTATTTTTGAACTTTGATGACAAGCCATATGAGTCGTAACTTGTACTTTTTTTAAAAAATTACCATAAGCTTATGTCACTATGATACTCATTGTCATTAGAAATGTGCTAAAATGCATGTACGGCAATCTGAGATGTGAAACATTCCCCCGTGTGGTCATGGTCCTGATTTGCCTTAATGTTGTAACTGTTTAAACTGTACAAACTTGGATAAGTTGATTTATGCTAAAATTATTAAAATTGCTGCCACTGGATGTCCATCCTGTCAGATTTAAGGCTAAAATGTTCCAAATTTAAATTTGATTTTGGCTCCCCCACTGGGGCATGGGCCTTGGTGCGGAGAACCAGACCCCACTGGGGGTGCTTAATTGCTCCTCCAGACCCTCTAATTAAGGAGCATCTTCTAAGGGGAGGGGAGAGACTACAGAGGGGACAATAGGGGAGCGGAGTGGAAGAGTTAGCCCCAGACCAGCCCCTCCTGGTTTCAAAATCCTAAAACCGCCACTGCTCGTACTTGGTTAAATTGTCACGTCAAGTTGTATCCATTACAGACTCGTACCAGTGTCATCTCATACCCAATTTATTTAGGCTTTTTGTAGAACTGTTAATCACGTTGCTAATGTGTAGCTCCAAGAACACGAGTAATGAAATATATTAATTGTTCAATATACAAATGGTTCTGATTCGATTTTCTGATTTACAATATGTTTTAACAACCATGTGCATGACCCAAACCAACCCACTAGTGAAGTATAAATTAATCCAATAGAAATAATTTGAACCAGTAATGGACATTCGGAATAGTGGGTCAGAACCCCGTAGTCACGTGACATCTTCCTAGTTTTTATAGAACTAAACCACCTTCAGAAATTGCGGCCGTGTTTATGCTGGGTTCACTTCACCTTGATATGAGTATGGGTTTCTCTGCATGGTATAGCAAGGGGTTGCACTATATTGTAATTTTGTAAACAATGTTATGTCGTCGTTACATTACGTGCACCATAACAATGACATAATCATTGACATCAAAACTTTCTGGCATCCGTTTTTGCTGTTATCATGTATAAAAGACGAACTTTACACAAAAACTGCTAGTATTTCAAGGTAACACGTACTTGTATACAGAACCCGTATTATTGTGAACGGCTGCTGTTAAAACACCTGCAGACTTGTGTTTGCTAAAACCTATACACGGGTAACCACACTTGGACTCGTATCAATGTGCACCCGGTCTTAATGGGTTTACCCTAACCCTTAAATGCAGGTGGGCTATAGAAATTCGAATTTCAAAGAATTACTAAGTTTAATTGCCATTATTGCCACGATTAACTGAATTTATAAACTTTCGCTCGCAACTGACTGTACTAAGAATGCTAACAGGTTGTGAGCTCAGTCTAGAACTTATGGTTTGTGGCATGTTACTTACCACATGTGTTTAGGATGAGCTGGAGAAGCCAACAAAGGAAGAATATGCAGTTGCAAAATGTCTACGATTTCATGCCACCTTGAACAGAGAGGGAAGATTCCTTGGCAATAATGTACCATACTTCGTGGGTAAGTAATGTTGTGTAGTGTTGACAGTTTCTGCATGTTCACGTGGTATTTTGCGCAAATTCTAGATTTCATGTGCAGGCGACAAGAATAATGTATGATCTTCCTTAGCTCTAAATTGTCTCTTAATTTGCCAAAATCGTCTAAATTTTTAGAGCTTAGAAATGGCCCTAAATCAAAATTTACATAGCATTTGCTCAAACCAGTTTACACTTAAATTGAAAAGTTCCAAGAACCCATTTCAGATATTCTGCTTACGCCTTCCATTGCAGTATTTTTGCCACTGTTGCAAATTTTTACTCATCCCCCAAAACCTGATACTGCCTGTGTTTTTTGTAATCATATTTTGTGTAGCTTCATATACTAGTAATTTATCCAGTTTGTTGATGGTTAACGGTTTAAATACCATCTTACTTTCACATACTTTTTGTTGCCGTGATGTTATTTCGTTTTTGTTGTGATTGTGTCACAGGGTCCAAAGCTGTCGATATTTTGATGGATTCAAAATGGTCTGCGAAACACGACAAGTCGACCGCACTGTTTACGTCACGGTCCTCGTGTGAGTTGTACTGTGAGAGGTAATATTTGCTATATTTGTTAATTTACAGTACATTTCCGTGCAGCAATAGCAATCATTGATCACTCAGTGTTGGCAGGGAATTGGCTTTCCTTTTCTAGTCTCCTCCAAACGGTTGATATTTTTTTTGCACGTAACTGTAACGATTGGCTAGTGCATAGGTTGTCTATTAGGTTTGCAGGCATCACTCGAGAGCACTTTCTGTGTGCATCTCTTTACGCTGGATGTACAACGTAAGTTCCAAGTGCAGTCTGTATCAATAGGCTACTCTATGTAAGCTGAGTGAATGTGACAGAAAAATCGTTTGATTTTATTATCCAAGTTGCTTACCTAGTCATTATAATAACTTTTTGTACATCTTGTTTTTAGTCTGCTTATCTATACTAATATGTTGTTATTTTGTTTACCTGTGCACCAGGTAATTGGAAAAAAAGTGAAGCTGAATTTCAATGAATCTTGCTTGCTAGTGGATGTAGCTCTTAGTTATAATAATTACTTGCCTTGCCATCACTGGCCCTTGGGAAAGGGTCCCTGAGAGGCACTAAATTTTCAGTCTAAAATATTACTTTGGGTGATTGTAGCAGAGCTATCAAATTTGTACGAAACTTCAGCAGCAGGGAAAGGATTCTAGTGGGTTAATCCTTTCCCCCCAACCCTTGGTCCCCAATTTTTTCACTCTGGCACTCTACATTCACCGACTGCTTAAGCTACTGTTACAACATTTGGCACAATGACTGAACATGCTCAGACAAAGATTTGTAAGACCAAACACATTAAGGTGGCCCCAGTGATGCAGATTTTTTGTGGCACTGACTATTATCTCCATCCAAACCGATGAACAGATACTATATTTGGCAGGATATCCAATTAGGACCAGATTATGAATACATGTGGTTGACTCTGCCATAACCAAAGTGGGTTGTGGGCTCTTAGAGCCACAAACTTTTTCACACCTCTCTAGTTGTGATATGCAAAAATTAGCTAAGTGATGATGTTGTGTATTGGTTTGCACCATTCTTCTGCTGTGTGTCAGTACATGTTTAGCACAGATACTGTGTTACACTACAGCTACGTAGAACGCTGTTTCTGCCTTTCATTCTGAATCTGTTAACTGCTATGGCCGTGTTGCAATAGGCTGCTTGAGAAGGGATTTTTTCATCGTGTGATGAAGTACGAGAATCGCACTGAAAGGAAGAAAAGGTTGCGAGAAGCCGCTGAGAAGAAGACTGCGAAAGAAGAAATAACGGTAAATATAATTATGCGTTATGTGTATAGTTGTTTTTAGGATAGACGGCAGATACAATTTTTGTAAATACGTTTTCGATCACCCGACATGCAGTCGTGTTCCATTAACCCTTTAAAGCCTACTGTTGCCATATGGGTACAGCTATAAAGCATCCTGTGCCAGACCGAGTTACAAATGACGGCTTAACCCGGTCTGGCACAGGATGCTTTATAGCTGTACCCATGTGGCAACAGTAGGCTTTAAAGGGTTAAGTGTAGTGACACTGTGATACGGCAATGAAGGAATTCAGTCAGTTTGGAACACACTCAGGATATCACAATGTCGACCCAGCTTAATGTCACTAGCTGTGGTTAAATAGTTACTGAAAGTAATTTAATATGCGTGCCATAGATGCACATATTTCCGTTACCTTTATTTGTGGCATACCGTATATACTCGCGTATAAGTCGCAAAATTTACGACAAAATCTTGACCTAAAAGTTGGGGGAGCGACTTATATGCGGGTCATAAAGTAAAGAATTTTTCCAGCCGCCGAGATACGCAGTTTCCGACCGTGTAGCGCCACGTGACAGCGTCCTATTGTGTGACGTCGTGCCTCCCGTCTGCTTCCCGTCGTTCACTGTCAGTTTACCGCAGCTTACTTGCATGGCGCTCTATAGCCTACTATTGATTGACAGGCTGGTCTCAGTTACGCATCAGTGGTCACATCGACGCCACCGCACTCGTCCCCCCCCCGCGCGGTGGGGCCTTAACGTCTCCGTCTCGCGACGGCGTTGTAGACGGCGGCCCGAGCCATGGAATCCTATATAGCAGCTATTATACAGGGTTCCATGCCCGAGCATACATCTGAATAATAGGCCTCTTGCAGCCAGTACAAGTCCTCAAAAGCCACCTGCGACTTATACGCGGGTCAATGATTTTGGACCACATATGGACTCCATTTTTAGGGGGGCGACTTATATGCGAGAGCGACTTATACGCGAGTATATACGGTACTTTTGCAGCCACTGAGCTTATGTTTTTCTGACATACTAAACAACATTTTGTGCGGTGCTGCAGTACTGAGGTAGCATTGAGGCAGTTTCTTCGCCTCTGTACACCTTACACACTGAGGTGTTGCCAGTATCACAGCAGCATTGACACCAACGTGTCAAATACGTGCACAAGTGATGTTTCATTACGATGTGATGCACAGAGTTTAACATGGACTGTAAAGCTGATGCTATGGTAAGCTTGGTCTAGCACACATAACCAAAGGTAAAAAAATATAGCATAAACTAAAACAAACAAATGCCAATGCACAGTAAGTTTGGTCCGAGTCTAAATTCTGTGAATGTAGTCCAAATGTAACCTGAGAGACTATGGAGGAAAAGATTTACGGGATTTTAAAGTCTGGAGTGAAAGGCTGAATGAGTGATAGATGTGGAAAATAAAACAGGGACTGTGATGAGGTGATAGGTGCAAGAGGAGGTGAACCAGGAGGAGAGTGAGCAGAATGAGGTTGACAGAATGAAGAAGGGACTGATTGCACAGGTAAAGTTATGCATACCGAAAAGAGCTGTAGTAATGAGGAAGATACAGATGGTTGAGCTAGGGTAACTACGAATATGTAGAATGAACAGAGATAAGATTTTGTAGGTAGTCAGGTTGGCCAGTTGTGAGAACTTTATAGGGGAATGAGAGGAGTTTATTAATCTTGAACCAATGTGGAGTTTTGAGAATTGTTGTAATATGAAACAATTTAGGAGCCATAACCACAGTATGTGCCAGATAGTTCTGAATCTGATTAAGTTCATTTAATTAAGACTTCAAAAAATTGTAGTGTCGTTAGTCAAGTTTGGCTGTAGTGGCATTAGCTTGATTTAACTAACAGTTGTACTGATACTGTGAAACATTTGTAAACTAATGTCATATTAATGTAATGAAACTGTATTTAGTAATTAATAATCCAGTAATACACTTTTTGTGTACATGGCACACTGCATTGCCACACTTATTATTTTACTGTTGTCGTTTATTTATTTTTTTTTGCAAAAATTGAAGGTGAATTTGTTTTACACTGGTGCTGTGATCTCTCTTGGTGATTCTGTTTGTGCTTTGCAGAAAAAGGGTGACAGGAAGTCAAAGAAAGAAAAGGACGAAGTGGAAGAGAAGGAAAAAGATGTGGACCAGAAAGACGACAAAGAAACAAAAAGTTCAGAGGAGAAGACGGAGAAAAGCAAAGAGGATTTTACAGAAGTGTGTGTCCAGATCACCTCAAAGTTTCATAAGTTCTCTGTTGTTCTAGATTCTGTTTTTAGTCATTAAGTTTTTGAAACATTTATGATGTAATTTTGTGACTGCCGTTGCCAGCAGAGAAATGTTAATGGAGTCCTGGCGGCTGCCCAGTTGAGGATTTGTGCCTTGGTGTGTTTGCTTCATGTTATTGATCTATCTAAAAGTTACTGGCTTGCAGTGCCACGTTTGTTCAGATCATCACTGTGTATAATTAACATAATTAATTAATTATATTTTCAGGTTTGACAACCATACACTCAGGTATGCTACAGCAGTTGTAGTATACGTTCTTTGGTCTCTTTTAGGTGCGTAATTTATGTACAGTAGTCTAAACTATACAAACCAAGTGTGAATTGACTGTTGATGGTTTGTCGTCGTCGTGTCCAGACTGAAGACAAGAAGAAGCGGAAGAAGAAGCTGAAGCTTGACATGCATGAGCAGCAGCTGTTCATTGACGGACCAGACGTGAGTCAGTCTACTCTCTGGCGTAGACAATGCATGGCCTCTGTAGTGCCGTAGTCTGATGCTGAGTTCACTGATATTAGCTGATGAGTGTCGCCGTGGAACAAACGCACTAAGATAGATATCGGCAGTTAAGTCATAGTAAAGTTGTCTGTTCCTAGGTGAATTAGTGTGTGATCTGATATATGTCTTGTTCAGCTCTGTGTTCTGAAGCAGCAAGGTATTTAGCAGCACTGAGCGTTGTAAAGCGGTGTATGTGACGGCGGTGGGTACGTCTCGTCAGCGAAACCTTGTATGTATAAAGGCAGCAACGCAACTGAATTTCATTTCTCTAACACTTGACACCATGTTCTGGTCATATGACCAAGACTAGTATGAGACGTTGGTGATGGAGAAAGGACTTCCAGTCATTGTTGCTCCAGAAAAGTTTGTTTCATTACAGCATACTAGCCGTCAATCAAGGGAGCTTAAATAGTAGAACTGTGTCTTCATCATTATCATGTAGTGCTGTGTGTGGATCTGTGTACGTGTCTTCCGCTGACTGAGCTCACAGTTAGTTTGCTGCCGTTTTTCATTGCAAATTGTTGTGCTAAGGACAGATTTTAGTGTTGTATGACACGACAGACTGACGTGAACTATTCGTGTCTGTCTGTAGCTATATGTGTGGATCTATGATCCAGTTCCTGCAAAGACTTTCGTCATAGGTCTCTTGCTCGGTAATTTGTTCATTTCTTTCTTTGTTGTCCATTGTACGAGTAGGTGAATTGTGTTAATAAATCAGTTGCTGATCTGATCTGGTCTGTAGTGTTTGTGAGTGAATGAGCGAGTGAGTAGTTTCCTAATGTCACTTCAGCACACGGACGCCCATTTCTGAGCCATTTAGTTGTATTGAGATTAAAACTACACACTGCCAGTTTCTGCATGAATCTGGTTGGCCTGTTCTTCCATTTATTTTATCATGCTTCTGTTCCAATTTTCTGCAGCATTCTATCTAGATCACTGAGTTGTCTTAATGCATCGGTTGAAGACGGGACATGATGGCCGAGGTGATCTCTCGGCCTGGTGTCGATAGTGGATGAGACATACTGAACTGCTCGTGATACTATGACCGTTTGGCCAGAACTTCATTCACTGTCCTATGGCCCGGGACAACCACTTACTTACCACTCAGTCATTCTACTCCTTCAGTGGTGGGCATATCTAAACCTCGGAACAGGAAACTGCAGTGCATCAGATTGTCATAATCTTCTTAAATTTTATGGCAGGTACCATTAAAGTGTGTACGTAGCACCAGAGTGGACGATTCTGAGCCACGTCGATTGCTTCATTCAGTGAGAAGTTCTTGGATTTCAGACATGGCTGGATGGTGTTCATCCACATAGCACGAGTGCACAAGTATGAGGGGTGGGCATATCTAAACCCCAGAACAGGAGACTGCTGTACTTAGTACATGGAAAGATTCTTGTAATATACGTAATGCAGGTAATATGGTAACGTTACCGTTCCTTAGTCGTAGTATTTACTCTAATTCCTGTTGTGAGCACTGGGTGATGAGTTTTCACTATCACTGGCAACTGTCTTGGCTTCTCTCCAGGTGGGTTTCATTACTTCAAGATTCTGTTTGAATGCTGCTTGCCACGTCTTTGAAGGCCTCTCCCTGACTGTTTGCCACCCTCCAGCAGTCAGTTCATAGCAGTGCTTGGTGGCATTTCTCCTGACCAGTGAATTTGACTCTACTGGTTCTCACAGTGTCTCACAGCGGCTCCATCTTCTTCTTAGTTCATGATTGGTCATATGATCACATCAAGAAATTCCCAGTGTGGTGCACAGACACTTCTGGTGGAATACGTACGTCTGGCATGCAGTGAATGTTCACTGAGCTTTTCCAAGTCTCGCATGTGTTGTGGTTGGAACTAGATAGGACATGTAAAGATGGAGCTCAGCTCGGTGTTAACAGTGCATTGTGGACTGCCCCTTAGGGCGTCAGTCACGCAACCCAGCATTGGGACTTTGTCAGTTTAAGCCATCTACTTTGAAATGTCGATTATTATTCATATTTTTTAAATTATGAGTATTCTGTGTGTTCAGATTCTAGTTAGAAGCATAGAGCTGATGACATTGTTAATTTGTTATGCATGCGGTTTTTAAACTGTACTGTACAACAGACATTGGGCGAGTAACGCTAGCTGCCTGTATTGTTTCAGTGTTCGGCTCAATCGCCGTCTGTCTGTTTCCGCTGTGGCCACCAGAAGTTCGTCTTGGTGTCTATTACTTGAGCGTTGCTGCAGCGTGCTTCGTTGGACTTATTTGTGTCCTCTGCATAGGTACATATTTCTGAGATTGGCATAGATACTAACGAATATGGTTTCCTTACTTAAACAATTACTGAACAGTAATTTCATTCTCTTTGCGCTGTAAGCATGATAGACACACAAAAGCATTTTTTCATTACTTCGCTATTTTTATGTTTGTTAATGAATGCAGTTTTATGAATTTATATGGCTTTTTGCATTTTGTAGCACTTAAAAATAACTTATTAGCAGTTTATAGACTATTTTAATAAAAATGACATTGTTATTTATTAATGACCTAGCTCTGCACAACCTTACCTTGGAGGAAGCTATCGAACTGGCTCTGAATAAGCCGCTGTGGAGACTATTTGCAACAAGCGGAGCTACGCACTGATGGTGCATGCCGAATAATGATGATGATGATGATGTTAACAGATGTCTGTGGTTGCCAAGAAAATTTAATCTTCCTTAACTTGTTTTTTTCAGATAGTTATAGGCAAATTCATTTTGATAAAGTATATTTACTGGTAGCAATCCTTAATGAATTATAGAGATAGATTAAAATCCGTGTTTAAACTCTGTTGCTGTTACCAGTTCGTGTCATCATATTTGCCGTCGTCTGGCTGCTGACGTGGGGCAAGGTGAGCTTCTGGCTGTTTCCAAACCTTACCGAAGACGTTGGATTCTTCGACTCATTTCGACCGTTATACCAGAGCACATTCGCTAAGTCTGAATCCGGCGAGGGAGATGTGTCTCCGGCCAGCGGCACTGCTGGTGAGGGTACTGAACCTGCTGAAGACGCTGGTGGAAAGGACGAGAAGTCCGAAGACCATGTGGAAGAACTGGAAGATGGTGGTGATGATGATGAAGATGAAGTTAATGCCGACGAGGACGACAGCGGTGATGAAAACATCAGAAACAGTAGTGACGACGACGATGGCGTCAACAGAGACGACGAGCCAGACGTCGGTGGCAATGACAACGGATACGAAATGATCAGTGCCAAGGACGTGGAAAACGGTGACCACGGCGACGCAGCTTCGGAGGAAGCTAGAGACGAGGATGGAGCCGAATCAAGACCAAATGTCCGACGACGGAAAGGAAAGAGGCGCATCACGTAACAGTTGTATTTGCATTAATCTGTACCGGACCTGTGTTCTGCTGAGTGATATCGTCGTAAAGTATTGGGAAGCATCGACATTGACTGGAGCTGCTCTCTGTGTAGCTTACAGTTCATCGTTGTGTCAGCTCGTGGTCGTAGTCGCTCACACGCCACTGTCTTCATGCTATCGACGTATATTCCTATTTATTTAATGTTTATGCAAAAGTTAGTTCTTGTGTGTTAATGTTTGCATTACACTGCACTGTTTAAATTCTAATTTTTTTGTTCGGCAAAATAGTTATCAGCTGGTGTGCTGTTTTTTCTCTCTCTCTCTAAAATGACATTACATGGATTGCGTAACCTTTTCCTTATGACACAGTGAATGCTTTAGTATTGCTGCGTCAGACTTAGTCTGAAGGTCACATTACCTGCCCACCTATAAGCTATTGCTTGATGAAGCAAGTTGAAGAAAGTGCTAGACTGGTATTTATTCTATTGTATATAATTATGTGTCTTGTGTTATGTTGCCATCAAAACCAAATACTGAAAATTATATTTTCAGTCTTGATAACTCTCCTTGTACCCAGATATGCTACAGCAATTGTAGAACATATTCTTTGGTTCATATTAGGTGTAAAACTTAAATTCAGCTTTATGCACTAAATTTCTGAAGTGTAGTGTTTTAGTGTTCCTTGATTTCTTTGGTTGTGTGCTTGGTTGGTTTGGGTATTTATAGCCTCCTGTATACATTTGTATATATTGTGTGTTTCAGTTTCTTGGTCCTGTATTGTTTCAGACAACAAAAGACCAGTATTGTGATAGTGAACATAACTGCTGTGACGGCATAGAACCTTTGGTGAGCATTTTAGAATGGAAAGTATGTTTTAAGTCCATTTTTGTTCAAAATTTGGTTTTACTTGTTGGATAACGTGGTCACGACAGTAAAGATAACTGAAATAAAGATGTTGCCAACCATTTATCTCCCAAATTCAACGCGGAAGAAAAAGACATGATAGCTTGCCCATTAGTAGGACTCTGTAGTGGGAGAAACCATCCATCCCTCCTTTTGTCGGATGCCATTGATGCATAACACCTTGAGTTTCAACTGGAATCATACCAACTGCGGTTTGAGGTGGTAATTGCCTGAACCACTAAGTTGTATGATTGCTGTTATGAACGCCACACACTGTTGTGTTGGTTGTTATTAGTGTTGGCTGTAGGTTTTTCTAGTGAATGCCTTACGTGATTGATGGGATGATATGAATCAACATGCTCCACTGTTTGTAGGTGAAACTGGTGTAAATTCAAAATGAGTGAATTTATTGTTTTTGTTTACTGCATGAACTTTATCGGTAGTTCATGACAGTGTAAAACCAATATGTTGTAAATACAGTAGGGACCTGCGAATCGTTTTTTCGTTCGAATCGAATCGGCCGTCCGATTCGTTTTCGAATCGAATCTTCGAATCGAATCGGCCGTATACCACGCAAGCCGTAACACAGCCTAACAGACTGCAGGCCATCGGTATTTTGTATTTGTGACGAACGAGAGTGATGCATGGACTACGGAACTCTGAACTGAGTACTTTTTACCCGCGCGACGCTATGCTAGCGCGGGTTATAGAGATCGCAACGTGTCTGTCCGTCCGTCTGTCTGTCTGTCTGTCCGT
>Ga0056114_1000397_pt1 | contig 14694 bp, 14 predicted proteins | sample WorMetHERISLAND1_FD_77005 | JGI IMG/M metagenome (GOLD analysis project Ga0056114, IMG submission 77005) | Marine gutless worms symbiont microbial communities from Max Planck institute for Marine Microbiology, Germany - Olavius loisae HERON... ...
AAATTTTTGGAATTATTTAATTTTGAAATGGGGCATTTTGACCTTAGGTCAGGTATTCTGACGTACTTATTTTAAACTTTCGCTTTGCAACGTAGAGCAGAATACAAGTATATGAATAAAGGACAAAAGGCAGCAACACTTATTATCATATCAATCGACACAACTTCAGCAATTTCGGCTACAATACAATGTTCGTATGGCTTTCTTCCCGAGCACCTCGTCTGGCGTAGGACAATGCTCGCGGGGCTGCATTCGTAGGATGGTCAGCAGTCGCTAGACGTTTGCAAACTTGTCACTGCTGCAACTGCAAGTTGCAACCTGCTGAATGCTGCCGTAGCAGCATCCAGGCGCTGTTCTGCTACAGACGCTGTCCACTGCTGATGCCACAGAATATACTTGCTGCAAAAATTTCTTGGACGATTGGGGGCGGGGGCGGACACCGCCTCCTGTAAATACGCTCATCGTTCTGGGCGCTACCTCTGCTCTACTGCGTTGTTTTTCTCTGTATACCGAACACGTTTCTTTTTTGTGTTACATGTCCTTGTAGTTATTGGACTAAACGCTGCATTAATCTGTTCATTAATGATAATGTTAATAATAATCGCTGCATGCTAGGCTTGCCAACCATCCTAGAATGGCTGGGATTTGGAATTGGCCCTTTGTGTCCCGTGTCCTGGATGGAACCGCTTTTGTCCCGGAAGGAGCTGTAATTTATTTTAAGTCTTAACTGACGTCCTGTGTGAGATGCAGACACGCTAGCCTCAAATTACCCACATGTGGAGGGGAGGCATAGAGCCACTGTCAAGAAACTACCTGAAAAAATAAGGTCGCATTAAAAATCTTGTCAGTAAACACGATGCTAGACACACACACGGCAATTAATTTGCACCCGTGACAGTATAGTAGGAGCTTATAGTTGATGATAGTTTGGTAGTTACTGTGATGGCTAAACAGCTTATCGTAGCTGATAATATGTTGTTAATTGTTATTGTGTTAGCGTCGCATGTCTGTGACTGATGGAGGTGTCTGCTACCCGGAGACAATGGAAGGTGGTCGACCAAAGTTGAATGGCTTAATGGATCCACGCCAGGGCGTTATCGATAGACAGTCTCGATGTCAGACATGTGCAGGCAATATGTCTGATTGCCCTGGCCACTTTGGACACATTGAGCTTGCCAAACCAGTTTTCCACCAACCTTTTCTGACATAGACTGTTAAAGTGCTGCGATGTGTCTGCTTTTTCTGCTCAAAGATGCTTGTTGATGTTGTAAGTATTTTTTAGTGAAGTGGCAAATGTTATTTCTCATGCAAGCACATTTTTTCTTTTTTGTGTAGTTTTGAATGTGTGAATGCCCTTGGCACTGGCTGTACTGTGGAGAATAAATTTTGTTAAAGACTGGAAATTTATATGAAACATAGCTGTGGATTGAAAATGATTGATGTTGATTCAGAAAATGTGCAGAATGTAATGGTTTTCTTTTTTTTTAGAATTTCATTAGTTGAAGACAGAAAAATAACAAACCTGGTAAACCCCAATGGTTGGTGCTACTGTTGTAGCAGTAATTATTTTTAAAATGCATGTAGGCTACCCTAGAGACATTATTATGTTCCCAGCAAATTTATTCGCACTCAGTCAAGAATTACTGCAGATAAAGAAGAAAGTACGTATACCCCTAGTAGAATGTAATAAGCGTTTATATAGCCCTGATGTGAAGATGTGAATATTACAGTGTTTATGCAGAAAACTAACTGCAGTCATTGATACGTCAGGCTGTCCTTTAACCCCAATATTCTGGTTGAAAGATTGTATGTAATTTGAGCATAATTGCAAGTTTAATATATGATTGATTTATATGTTTTAAAGTTCAGAAACTTCAAACAGTTGTGTTTGTTTGTTGTAGAATCATCCAAAAGTACGCGACATAGTCGCCAAGTCAAAAGGACAGCTGCGCAAGCGCATGGCTCACATATATGATTTGTGCAAAGGCAAGAACATCTGTGAAGGTGGAGATGAAATTGACAAGATGGATGATGGCGGTGGAGCAGATGGCAAGAGAGTATGTGTTCCATTCAATTGTTCATTATGTTAATATTTGCAGCCACCATCAAAGTACTTATCCTGTCATTGTGACAGTGTCTAGTGTGATCTGGTAAATGCAGTAAAATGTATCATATTATTTAAGGGGAGTCCTGAAAATTGAATTTTTCAGTTTAAGAATTGGACTGAATGTTTATATTGTTGACAACTTGACATGCCATATATGCTCAGATGTAGCAGCTGTACTTTGGATGTAATATTGTCACTCATATTGTCACTTCATTGCTAGCATTGCATTGTACTTGGTGTATATGCCTATTCTTTCTGTTGTGGGTCAGTGCATGTTTATGATCCTACTGATCTAGTTGACCTGAACTTCGTCATTCATTTGCTGATGACTTACGTAGTACAGTACAGTTAGTACTATCTTGCTGGGCACACTTAAAGATCTAGTCTCCAGCTTAACACAGTCACTTATGCATATTTGCCGTGGTAATGTCTGTCAGAGTCACGGAGGATGTGGTCGATATCAGCCCAAAATACGCAAGACTGGTCTCGAGCTGACTGCCGAGTGGAAACATGTCAACGAGGATTCACAGGAGAAGAAAATCATTCTGTCGGCCGAGCGTGTGCTGGAGATATTTAAGCGGATTTCAGACGAGGAGTGTGGCGCTTTGGGACTTGATGGCAAGTTTGCTCGACCAGACTGGATGATAGTGACTGTGCTGCCGGTGCCGCCGTTATGTGTGCGACCAGCTGTTGTCATGTTTGGATCAGCACGTAACCAGGTCGGAATATCACATGTTCGCTGATTGATTGACTATTACTTCTTATTTTGTGTTTTTCTGAGTTGTTGATTCATTGTTGGTATTTTTAATTTGTTATCAGCACATGTATTATTTATTGGGTTTAGGAAGTGTAATGTCGACAATATTCCCTCTTGCTCCTGACCAAAATGGAGTTTGAGGGGTAAGGCAACACTGAATAGTTGCCAGCCAGTCACTGCAGAGTTTTTGTAATTGCCAGTTAGTGAAAGTATGTTGTCGATTTAATGCTTATTTGTGCTTATGATATACGTATATGATAACTTTGTGCTACGTAAAGTAAATCTTCCCAGATTAGTTTCGTATTAGTCGATTTGTATTCAGCTTAGCGTGTGAAACAGATTTGTTCTGAGTGCTGTGTGTTGGTGATGAATGGCAGGACGATGTGACACACAAGCTTGCCGACATCATAAAGACCAACAACCAGCTGAAGCGCAATGAACAGAATGGTGCAGCGGCTCACATCATCGCCGAAGACACAAAGATGTTGCAGTTTCACGTTGCTACGTTGGTTGATAATGACCTGCCAGGCTTGCCAAAGGTAGAGAAATTAAAGCCAAATTAATGATACCTGTTGCGTGGATTAGTTATTATAGATATTGGCGTTTGAAACATTTGATCTTATACTGTCAGCCATGTCAGCAGTTTTTGACGTGTTGATGTCATGTAACTAATTTAGCAGTTTGCAGGAATTAACTGATAATCGGTCAATACTGTTGATAGGTGACATAGTTTCAGCCATAGATTTCCGCATCTGATTAATGTTGCAGCCATTTTGCAGACATTTTAGTTGACAAAATATTCTAAATTTTCTTGCATTTGCCGAGTCACAAAATGGGTATTTAATATTTTCTAAAGGTGTATTTTCATTTAAAAATTGAACAGTTATGGTAACCAGTCTGCCTGGTTTGCACTTGGGAATCTTTGCATCTGCTGTCGAACAACGTTGAAATAAACCTTAAAGCTAAGCATATGAAGCCATGCTGTGGTGCCGTCTGATAAACAGATATCCTGCATGCCGGGTATCACATTCAGAATGGAACACTTCACCATGAACGTTGTGGAATCTCTCGAATCTGACACAGATTCTGCATCTCTTAAGATATGTCATTAAAACTCATTATGCCAAATTTGACAGCATCATGGTCACAAATGACAAACCAGTGCACAAAAATTTAAAAAATTATTTACATGATTGAGATCAGCCTGATGTTGGTTGCTTTTAAGTCCAGACTCCAGCTGTAGAACATCAGACTTGATGCTGCATGCTTAACACTATTAATTTTCAAAACATGACTGGTAAGTTTGATTGAAGTTTGGCAAAAGAATGGACTATAAACAAGTTTTTAGTGGTTACACAATTTTCAGTAAATCTAAACTTAAGTTAGGACTTCGGTGTAGTCTTGGACCAAAATTTCTGGCATGCATTGAGGTATTGATCTTAATTTTAGACTTACACTTACTTTTGCCTAAGAGTAATCATAAGCTTTTTGACTTAGAGTGTATATGACTTCATCCACTGTCCAGCCATTGTTACTGTATGTGAAATGCTGTCACATGTTGTATAAATAGGCAACACAGAAGTCTGGTCGTCCGCTGAAATCAATCAAGCAGCGCTTGAAAGGCAAGGAAGGTCGAATACGAGGCAACCTGATGGGTAAGAGGGTCGATTTTTCAGCACGAACGGTCATCACTCCTGATCCAAACTTGAGGATCGATCAAGTTGGCGTTCCAAAGACCGTTGCTCAGAACTTGACCTTCCCAGAAATCGTGACTCCATTCAACATTGACCGGTGAGTGTCGCGGATGAAGTGTGATTGTCATCAGCAGTAATATCCTGTCATCCGTTTGAGATCTACCATTGTATACTGTCAACAGAAAACCTCACTGTGCACATATAAACACTCTTAGGTCTGTTAGGTCCTATGTAGAGTGTGATGTATGCACAGTTGGGCATAAAGTGTCAACAACAACTGGCCAAAATTGAAATAGTGTAGACGAAAATGAACATCGTGAAAACTAGTGCAGTGCACCATTTGATGTAATGATGTATACACAATTATCACCATATGCCGTTTTAGCATGGCAAGCTTGAACAGTATCACCATATACCACACAGAGGCGCCATTTTCGCTTAGTTTATTGCTATGCTTGAGTAGTAACTATGCATATTAAGGAAATTTTATCTCTGAACAAATCAGTCACGCTTAATCACAGTGAAAACCATCAGAAAACCGTGGTTTCAGTTTTGAGCAGTTTTCTTTAAAAGCGGCATGTTTTGGCTTTAAAACCAATCCAGTACTACTAGCCTTTTACTCCAGGGAAAGATTTTGAATTTCACTGCAGCTCAGTGGTGACCAGTGCAACTTAGTGTACTGTTAGGTTGACTGAACTTGTTCACCGTGGCTTCAACACGTATCCTGGAGCGAAGTACATAGTCCGTGACAATGGTGATCGCATCGACTTGCGTTATCATCCCAAAGCCAGTGACCTTCACCTGCAGATTGGATACAAGGTATGTGAGTTGCAGTCGCTTGACAAGGGTTCTTGACAGTGTCGTTAACCGTTTTTAGCCGTTTTTGATAATTTCTCTTCTTGTTTTTAAATGTTTGTATGCATGTTTTGCTTCTTGTTGTAGTGTACTGTGATATTGTTGGATTTACTCCATCTGTGGCTGGAGATTATCACTATCTTTGGTTGTGTAATTCTGTTTAGCACTGTGGTATTTGTCCAGTAAAAGCCTGCTCCAGAAATCATTTTGGAAGTATAATTCCAAATATCTACAGTGATAGGCAATGGATAAAAATGAAAACCAGAAGCACTTTGTAATTAGCCGGTGTGCTGTAGAGTGATCTGTGTATGCATGTCTGACCGGCTGAAGTCTGTGTTAATGGTGTGCTGTGTACTGACTGCAGGTGGAGCGGCACATGCAAGACAATGACTTTGTCGTGTTCAATCGTCAGCCGACTCTTCACAAGATGTCGATGATGTGTCACAAAGTCAAGGTTCTGCCCTGGTCGACATTTCGACTGAATTTGAGGTACTGATAGAGAACATGGACTGCATAGGTGGAGATTTTGCAATGCAATGCAATGCAGTGTTTATATCTCATTCATATACATGTATCTATACATACCGGTATGTCAGCACGATGGAGCAAAAATCTCTGATCAGAATTACTTGAAACTTGGTATGATGGTGCTCCTTGGCACTCTCTCAAACTGTGTTGATTTTGGTTTAAAAGCTCAATTTGATGGTTTAAGTCACTGGTTCAGTGTTGTTAGGTTGGCCACGGATTGCACTTTCCTATTATTATTTTTTAATCAAAACATTAGGCCAACTGGAATGAGGTTAGTGAGAATATGAGATTCTCGGCAATGAGCTTGCAATATAGTTGTCTAATAGTGGTCGTGTAATGTCTGTTTTAGCAGTTCACAGTACTGTATATAATGCATCATTATGGATGTAACTCATTAACGTTTGTTATTCTAAGAACACAGTCTTGTACTGGTCCGTGTCGTTTGCAGTGTGACGACGCCATACAACGCTGACTTTGACGGCGACGAGATGAACTTGCATCTGGCTCAGACGCTGGAGACTCGCGCTGAGATCAGTCAGCTGGCCGCTGTACCACGTATGATAGTGACACCACAGGCCAACAGGCCCGTCATGGGTATAGTGCAGGACACACTGACAGCTGTCAACAAGATGACGAGACGCGATGTGTTCCTGGAAAAGGTAAACTTGCATCACTCGGTCTTTTACTGTCAGTGCTTCGATGAGTCGGTGATTACCAGGGAGCTCTGGTTCATAAAACTACCACTTTGGCAGAGACATTCTAGATACCACGGCTAACTACATCCGTTTGCTGACGTTATTTGTTTATACATTTGTCTGTTGCCTTTACAGATCTGTCTATAAGAGTAGATGACCTGTAGTTACAAACAGGACAGTGACACACAGTTACATCGGTAGGTACCCTAGCTGTAAACCGTGTAGATGGCAGCCACACAGCTGGTATAGCTGGCCGCATGGTGTCACACAAAGTACTCCCCCCATGAAGTATCTCCTGGCAGGACACCCAGGCTGTTGCCAACATTGACAGTCAATGTGCATTTTTATGTTTAGTCTTGGTGCAACAATCTCTTGCTATCGATAGCGGCTTATTGTCTCGACTATCGGGGTGATACACTTGTTGTTAATATAGCCGTAATTGATGATTGCAGGAGGAGATGATGACGCTGCTGATGTACCTGCCGACATGGGATGGTCGCATGCCACAGCCAGCGATACTGCGACCAAAGCCACTGTGGACTGGCAAACAGATCTTCTCGGTGATCATTCCCGGCCGCGTCAACTGCATCCGCACTCACAGCACTCATCCAGATGACGAGGACAAGGGCAACTATTGCTGGATATCACCAGGCGATACAAAGGTGGCCATGACTTAATACGTGATTGTATTGTTTGGATTCTGAACATTCCTTTATGCCATTGTCATCAATTTATTGTATTTTTCATTAGCTTATTTTCGACAAAACTGCAAATTTCACAAAAATGTCTTTAAAATAAATTTTTGATCAGTATTTATTCCCAGATGAACTTGAACAGCAGTGTAGGTAATGTACTTTAGTAGATTTATATGTGTAACACAGATGTGTTTGCAGAGTTTTTTTGCTAGATTGATTACATTGAAATTGTTGTGAAACTGTGGTCAGGTGCTGGTGGAAGATGGCGAGCTTGTCAGTGGCATCCTGTGCAAGAAGTCTCTTGGTGCAAGTGGTGGATCGCTGTTGCACATTGTCTATCTTGAGCAGGGATATGAGCAAGCTGGCGAGTTCTACGCCAACATCCAAGTTGTCGTCAATAACTGGTTGCTGATCGAAGGCCACACAATTGGCATTGGTGACACCATTGCCGACTCCCAGACGTACTCCAAAATCCAGGACGCCATTAAGAAAGCCAAGGTAAACTACCATTCCACCTGTCCGTTTCATGCTTGGTTTGCTTTCTACAGATTATATTAATGCGTGTTGACAGTTTGTAGTCTCGGTGTTGTGAAATAAAGAAACTGTAATTTTGAATAGCTGCAGATTTTAGTTGTTTGTCATTATCTCAGTCGCCATGCAAAGCTGTGTAGGGTTCAGTGTTGCTGCACCAATTCCATCCATAGTTTGTCTATCTTTCATGCTTTGACATTGTGTGAAAATGCAGTTCTTCTGCATGGTATTGCCATCATTCCTGTCATTTTAGTACTAAACACTTACGGAATTCCAATCGGATCCCTTCAATGGTGTCTATAAATACAGATATGGAATAAAAATCTGAATGTTTGGAGCTCTTCTTGCCACACTTGGGATCAGCAGGGTTATATACAATTTTTCCACAAATTCTGATAAAAATAGGGGTGTGGCTCCTTATACCCAATACACACCGCTGACGCAACTCATCTGTCGAGTTGAGTCGCATCGGTGTCAGTGGTGTGTATTGAATTCGCAACTAGCTCATGACGCCTGCCAACGACTGCCGTCGAAAATTTGGAAACTGAACATGTTGAGAATTTATCCTGTCAAGTTGAGTTGAGTTGTGTCGGCGGTGTGTACACACTCGTCGGCTGTCGTGACCCAGTTTACAATTCTGCAGCTTATATGTGACTGGCGCAGAAAATTGGAAACTGGGTCACGACTGCCGACTGGTGCGTTCACACCGCCGACGCAACTCAACTCGACAGTTGAATGGCGTCGGCGGTGTGTATTGGGCTTTAGTGTGAAAATATGCTAGTTTAGTGAAGCAGGTAGCAGATCTGTGCTGTTGTAACCAGCTGTAATGTACTCAGCATTTGTCGGTGTTCAAGTGATTGTTGACGTCGGCAGATGGACGTGATCGAGGTGATTGAGAAGGCACACAATGACGAGTTGGAGCCGACTCCCGGCAACACGCTGCGTCAGACGTTTGAGAATCAAGTGAACCGCATTCTGAATGACGCTCGTGACAAGACAGGCAGCTTAGCACAGAAGTCATTGTCCGAGTTCAATAACTTCAAGTCGATGGTCGTTGCCGGCTCCAAAGGAAACAAGATCAACATCTCACAAGTTAGACATCGAACTTAATATCTACGTCATTAGTATCATAATTATTGTGATGGCTTAATAAGCAGTGTATGTTGTTCTGTTGTAATAAAAAATGTAAAATACAATTGTAGTAAAATACAATTGTAATTAGCCACACTAAGTGCCAGGCGAGTAATAAAATTTGAGCTGTCAAAATTGATGGATTGTGTGGACGGACGTAAGGTTGTATGTTAGAAAGAATTTTATTTGCTGTAAGTAGGCAGTACTGTACACGATGAAGACCAGATAAAACAATTTTGAAAAGAGACTGATTAGCTGCACAAAGCAGTTAGATAGTTGCAGTAGTCGAAGAACTTGCATCTCTTGAAGTGTCTGAAAAGTTTGTTCATCTTGCCTGAGGACCAGAAATCTGGTAGCCAACTGTTATCAAGTGGAAATTCTCTAAAGCCATAGTGCCCACTAGAACCGCTGTTCTGTCGGGAGTAGTGGTTCTGTGGTAAACACTGTTTGATTGAGCTTACTTGATCATGTTTTTTTCTGGTTTGTATATATTCTGTGGAAAATGTGCAGGTTATTGCGTGCGTCGGCCAGCAGAACGTCGAGGGAAAGCGAATTCCGTTTGGTTTTCGGCACCGGACGTTGCCTCACTTCATCAAGGATGATTATGGACCGGAGTCTCGAGGCTTTGTTGAGAACTCTTATCTTGCCGGTCTGACTCCGACCGAGTTCTATTTTCACGCTATGGGTGGCCGTGAAGGTCTCATTGATACAGCTGTCAAAACTGCGGAAACTGGTATGCTTTTTGCTGCTCTTAGAATATCTGTTACTAACATGTCACCAGTCCTCTTCCGTTATTGTTTGTTAGGCTTTCAATATTAGATATCTCTGTCATTTGAGTGTGCATGGCCTTTGTGTGACAGTTTAGGCAGTTTTGTTGAGTTTACTCAAGTTCATTTCTAGTTAGCTTTGAGTTGTTATAGAATATTTATCGTCTACATCAACAGTTGATGCCAGTCGCAGTGTTACTAAATGTTAAAGATGTCCTTGATTTGCTTGCATTTAAGTATCTTGCTAACTAGCTGTTGGAGAATTAGTCTTGGCTTTAGTTTGGACCTGCCAGCGAGTTGACGCTTGGGGCTCTCCTGGTAATGGGTGTAGCAGAACCAAGAATCAGATCTGATGTAGTGGATGACAGATCCAACACTGCTGCTATTGACTGTTGTATTGCATTAATTGGTTTTTAAGTGAAACTGTCTACATTACTTCACTGTAAACTGCTAAGCGGTCGTGTTGTTATTTTACGGCAGAGATATGTGACTCAGTAAGTTCTGTGTGCAGGTTACATCCAGCGTCGTTTGATCAAGGCTATGGAGAGTGTGATGGTGAAATACGACGGTACAGTGAGAAACCAGATTGAGCAGCTGATACAGCTGCGCTACGGTGAGGACGGCCTCGCTGGAGAGTGGGTTGAATTTCAGCAGCTGCCGTCTCTGAAGCCGTCCAATCGAGCATTCGAGTCACGCTTTAGATTTGATCCGAACAATGAGAGGTTGTCCTCGTGTTGTGATTTTGCATTTTGTTATGCATGCTGCTCGAGGGTTCAGATATTGTATCACAGCCATCATGCTGTGGCCTGCAGTTTACAATACACAGACTTATTATTTATCTTGGTATTCATGTATCAAACTTCTATTTTCAAAATCTAATTTTACTTTGATGAATATTGTTTCTGTAGATATAATTAACCACATGCATATTGTAATTTTCAGATTACACACATTGCTACTTCAGTGGTATACTTTTATATATGTATATGTATATATTGTACAGTAATTCAGATATGAAGTGCCCTGTTACAAACTTATTTAGTTTAATAGGTGATTTGATACGAATGGTGCTGGTCAGCAGTTTTTGAGTTATACACTGTGTCTCAAAAAACGGCCCAACTTTGAAATGGTATAGCTCGAAATGATATGGATAGATTTTGATGATATTTGACAGAAATATTCAGAAGGCTCTAGAATAGAGTTAGCATGTTTCAGTTTTTATGTACGTTTGCTTGTTGTCATGTTATCGTCTCTCAAACTGCATACCGAAAATAACACGTGTGCTGTGCGCTTTAGTCAGCAGTTGAGCGCACTTTTTCTTGTAGCACTTGAGATGCAGAACTTTGTGAATAATCTGCGAAACTGATGATCGATGGATCCCTCCACCTCACGTGAAATTTCTCTTGGTTCTGAGATTTGTCTTCCTGATTCAACAACAGCGACTAAACTGTGTCGACGTTTTCATCAGTATGCGCACTGCATTTGCCGCTGCCCGGACGCCTGTCGACTGTTCTGAACTTACCAGCAGCCTATTGATGCTGTTCTTCGTCCAACCTTTGTTCATAAACTCCATAAACTGCCGAGCATTGTAACCTTTACATTCTTGTATACTTTTGATTAAAATTTTGTCTTCTTTACTGAGTGGCATCAAAGTTGTCGCGTTTGCTTGATACAGTGTCAAAATTCGCGCTATTTTCGGTGTCCGATTTGAAAGACGAAAAGTTGATAAAAAGCAAACCTGCATGAAAACTGAATCATGTAAACTCTATTCTAGAGACTTTTGAATATTTCTGCCAAATAACAATCAAAATCGTTCGTTACAATTTCTAGCTATACTGTTTCAAAGTTAGGCCGTTTTTTTGAGACACAGTGTAGATCCGTACTTTAGCAAACCAGGGTCTTTTTGTTATATTTTTTGCTTGTGGCAGAATATCATTTTCCCACTGGTTTTATAGGGACTGTTTAAGGCACAGTTTTAGTTTTAGCACCTATATTTTCTCGTGTGATAGGCCCTATACAAATTCGTTATGATGATGATCATTTTGGCTGGCATCTGTAGACATCTGAGGAAGTACTTGAATGAAGACATTGTTAAGGAGCTCGTTGGTGATGCTCATGCGATTGCTGAGTTGGAGAAGGAATGGGAACAGTTGGGTGAAGACAGAAGTGCCCTGCGCCAGATATTTCCATCTGGCGAGAGCAAGGTATGTTTGATGCCACTATCGTTTTTCACTGTACTGTATTGGATGACTTCTTTCTAGTACCAATGGTACTGTACCCTTAATGCCATTCCAAAAATTATTTCTAGGCTGCAATATAACTGGCTGTGGATAATCCGCTGTGGCGACTGTTGGCAGCAGGCACTGATGTGTATGCCGAATAATGACGATGCTATATAATCTAGTATGCATTCACTATAGGCCACATTAAATTACATATGTGAGCTTACTATGATATTATAGCCCATTGTGGGTGGTACATGATATCTTCTCCATGCTACCAAATATGTTAAATACTGATATATATTGGTATTATATTTATACAAGAGTTTACGTGCATAACCATATTGTCACGTAGTTATTTTCAGCGTTCTGTATGCTCATGGTGTGTTGAACCTGTTGATAGGTTGTTCTTCCGTGCAACCTGTCTCGGCTGATCTGGAACGCACAGAAGATTTTCCGCATTAATACTCGCAAGACAACAGATTTGCATCCTTTGAAAATTGTTGAAGGTAAACTTTTTAGTGAAAAGTTTTGGTTTAATTTTTCTTAAGTGTCTGCCGTGAACGCCGTTGTGTATATACGTACTTATGCTCTTGTAAGATTCTGTTCGTCTGTCTGTTCATCACGTGTGTATTGGCTAAACATATCCTTGGACTTTCTCATGACCTAATTTCATTCTAATTTGCTTGTCCCAGCATGATTGTAGACGTCAGTCTGGTGTCATTTCTGAATTTAGGGTTAAAGTACTCTGCTGTCATAGACAAACTAATTAATGTTTTCGTTGCACATATAAAACTTGACTGGTCGAATTGATGTGGTATGTTATTGGTTTCTGGAAGACGTGTAGGCATCAGTTGTGTGCTGGATCTGATTGTGAAGGATGCCTGTATGTCAGGTGTTCGTGAGCTGAGCAAGAAGTTTGTCATAGTGAAAGGTGAGGATCGACTCAGTCGTGAGGCCAACATCAATGCAACGCTGCTGATGAACATTCTCGTACGCTCGATGCTCTGCTCCAAACGTGTCATTGAGGAGCTGCACTTGACCTCAGAAGCATTTGAGTGGATACTTGGAGAGATTGAGACAAGATACGTTCAAGCCCAGGTCTGCCGAATGTCTTTTGACTGGGCATACTTTGTTTTCACTCAATTGCAATCGTGATGTGATTTTGATTGAGTCTCAAGTGTGTGTCTTTGCTAGTGATATCAACTGCTGATAACTTATTTGGTAGTGTAAGTAAACAAGTAAGAGCATGTATTCATAACAACGAAAAACGTATAAAGTATGTTAGCAGTATATTTTATATTGCTGACATGTGAGTTTTGAGCTGTGAGGTAAAACTAGCCAAACTGTCACAGTAGGCAAAGAAGGAGGTAAATTGTTATACACAGTAGGGATGCAACAGGAAAACTGAGAACATACAATACATAAATATTCGTTTATTATACAGAATGACAGAACACATCTGCACAAGATTAAAATACAAGTAAAAATACGAATAAAAGCTTGCGAGTAAAAACAGTAATAAAACAGTTAATAAGAGTCTTTGAACAACATGTGGTAAATAAATGGATAAGCAAAATGCTATTGCTGTACTTATCCTAAGAGAAGTTTGTTTTCCTGGGATATTATTGAACCAAAACTATTGACAAAATACACCAGTTGAGCTGTGTTTTTTAAGGTCTTGCCAATGTCTAAAGATATATGTAACTTGAAAAGTCTTCCATAATACTGCAGTGAATAGCTTGATAGGTTTATGATGTGGATGACAGGTCCAGCCTGGTGAGATGGTTGGAGCTTTGGCTGCACAGTCGCTGGGTGAACCGGCCACACAGATGACACTCAACACTTTCCATTATGCCGGAGTGTCGGCCAAGAACGTGACGCTTGGCGTGCCTCGGCTGAAGGAGATCATCAACGTCTCAAAGAAACCACGAACTCCATCACTGACTGTCTTCCTGACTGGCGCAGCTGCTAAGGATGCTGAGAAAGCCAAGGTAACATGGCCTGGATAGCTGTTGTATGTAACGTGACGTTGTGATATGACATGCTGTGAGTTAGTAATTAGCAAATTTATATGGCACATAAACTGTAAAAACCTCGAACACCGTCTGTGTGCTAGTAGGACGAGAAGTAGAAATGTTTGAGCTGGTACCTTAAGTTATGCCAGCGACACATGCTCAAGAAACTTGTACCAGAAACTTGCACGAAATATTCGGACTGTATAGATGTTGTGTGTAATGTCATGTTTTTATATGATGTGCTGTGAGTTAGTAAATAGGAAATTTATATAGCTCGTTGACTGTAGAAATCCTTGAATGTGCTCAATGTGCTAGTAGGACGAAAAGTGGAAATGGTTGAGCTCTGCCTAAAGTTGGACAGAGACAGTGCGTTGTTCTTCGGTTGTGCATGAGTGATTGAATATTATTATGAATTGTGTTTGTTTGACGGATTGTAACCATTGTTTTGCTTAATAGTCATTGAATAATGAGCTGCAGTCTCAGCCACCACTGTCATCTTGTATCAAACGAACGAGAGTTGTTAGTGTACAGCTGTTTGAGATGGAGTTGTGTGTGGTCAGGGGGGTACCTTGGCGGCAGCCCCACCGCCGTTCAGGCCTAGCGAACCTGCCCTCTGTGGGAGCTGTCCCCTAGTCACCCCATATTATTGTAGACTAGGGGACTTGCTGTGTTTATTTGTGTAACGGTTATTTGT
>Ga0056114_1000399_pt1 | contig 14677 bp, 11 predicted proteins | sample WorMetHERISLAND1_FD_77005 | JGI IMG/M metagenome (GOLD analysis project Ga0056114, IMG submission 77005) | Marine gutless worms symbiont microbial communities from Max Planck institute for Marine Microbiology, Germany - Olavius loisae HERON... ...
GCCCCTATGTAAAATTTAAGTATATATTTCAATTTCTCACCCCCACTTTGCCTATTCACTATGTCACTTTCATTGAGCTCCGATGAAGAATAAGGGGTGTTCTCTCCGTAACCTCCAATGTTAAAGGCCAAAACGAGCGAAAAATTTCAAAGTCCAAAAATTCGCAAAATTTTGACCTTTTAGGGGCCCTGGAGATCAGGGGGTATTAAAAATTGCGATTTTTACTGCAAAAGGCACATCCTTGCGTGAATGCACGTCGTTTGAGCCATTTTGCGTCAAAATCGGTTGGGGGGTCTGACCTCCAGAGGTGGGCCGGAATAAAAAAGTCAGAAAGTCACGCGAGGCTCCCATAGGAATGATGTGCCGCCGTTAACACAGGGCTTGCGCTACCGCGCAGCCTGTGATGTATGATTGTACGTATGTATATTCCGTAGATCATGGGCAATATTAGTGAATTTGAACGTGCTGTACAACTTGTTATTGAGCATGTTTCATTCGAGAAACCGTCCACTGTCCAAGTGTTTGAAGCCACAATAAGGTTTGCCTGATCTCTTATCTTCATTGTTATTTATGTTTACATTTGTGTATAGCAGTTTTTGGTGCTTGTAGTGCATAGTCATAATCTAGTACTATTACTACTACTACTACTACTACTACTTTTGATGGGTATGTTGAGTATCTTTCTGCTGTTCAGCTAAACTGTGCTAAAGCATTAATGGAGTTCCATAGTGCTGAAGTAATTATTGAACAGAATTCTTGCCTCTGATTGTGTCAGCTTATAGCACGCGCACTGAACTTGCCAAGCGAGCGTTCTGCGTCACTGCACCTTCTCTGTGGAACAGTCTGCCGGTCGATGTTGTTGACACTAACACTGTACTCACTTTCAAAAAACACTTAAAAACTTATCTGTATCATCGCGCCTACCTCACTTAATCCGTCCACCAAGCGCCTCTGAATCTGTGGAACACACGGCGCTATGTAAATTTTTTTTTTGATTTGATTGATTTGATTTGATTTTTTGATTTGAGTTGGAAATATATCTGCCAGTTAGATGTCAGTTGATAACTTAGTGGTATGTCAGCCTCTAACGTATACGACCACAGAGATCAACCCGAGCACTCCATCTGGGTTCCATGACATTACAGTTGAATGATCCATGTATATTTCTGTGTGTGTTTGTTTGCTGTGCAGAGTTTTAGGATCATTGTTGTCGGCTCATCTGATAATTAAAGATCCTTTACAGCCGTTTGGCCGCCTCAGTCAAACGGATTATAACGATGAATTGCTGCACTTGGCTCATGACCTCGGCAGTCGGCTGCTGGCAGCGTTTGAGAACACCGCCACTGGACTTCCACACCCCAGGGTAGGGTTTGTCATAGTTCAGTAAGTTGTCACAGTAGTAATGTACTGTACTTGAATTGTGGATCCTACTGGAGCAATAGCTGTAGTTGTAGTACTAAACTGAGACAGTGAGAGCAGTGGTGAATGAGACTTAGAGGAGTATACACTGTGTCTCAAAAAACCAATCAACTTTGAAACGCTATAGCTCAAAATTATAAGGATTGTTTTTATGATGTTTGGAAGAAATATTCAAAATATTGTTTGAGCTATACCATTTCAAAGTTAGTGTGTTTTTTTAGACACACTGTAGGCGTAGTTGTGTGGACAATTCACTCTGATGGTTTATTGCAAAACTTTCATTAAACTGGGCTAGCCATAGTGAGCTGCATCGGAGAATGACTCGCTATCACTGTCATTGTCACTATGAGCTGCGATATCCTCCTTCTTCAAGTGCAGACTTCGAGAGCTAAATCTGCCGATAATTAGACAGTTGCTATGGCTTCTTAGCAGTTTTGTCTAGTGCAGAGCTGTAAGCAGTTTATAGTTGATGGTGGCCATAGTTGGCTTTGTTGTAAATGGCTGAGGGCAGTATTACTGTTGGTGAACAGGTGAACCTACAGGCAGGTGTGCTACCTGACTCTGTTAACGAGACGTGCACGGCTGGCGCAGGTACGCTGCTGCTGGAGTTTGGCTTGTTAAGTCGACTTCTTGGCGATCCTGTCTACGAAGGCTTTGCTCGTCGTGCTGTTAACCAGCTCTGGTCTCTACGCAGCAATGTCACCGGCTTGTTTGGTAGATAGCAGCTAATTACATCATCTGTGATGGAGGTCTTGTCAGTTAGCCTTGCAGTGCAATTACTGTGGAAGTTATTTACGAAAATTTACGATATTTATCAAAAGGTTGCTCCCAACAAAAAGCAGCAAACGTTCAGATGTGTGGAAGATATGGACCCACATTGTGGATGTTGTCTCATCTGTGGTAAATTATGTTGAAGAAAATTGGCCATTCAAAAAGCCAGAAGTATGTACATTTTGCAATGATGACAATATATAATTTTTACATTAGCAAGGAATAGTTGAATGCGATGTAGCCTATTGTATTTAAGTATATTCAGTCAATTAGTATGTGGTAAAAACTGAACCAACATCTTCTAAATAAATTTGTTCCTGGCATTTGTGAATGTGTGTCCACATTGTCTCGACCAAAGCTACAGTCTTTGATGACAAATATGATAATTGAAGGTGAGGGGGGAATCCAGAGCAGTTTGAGAGATTTCAGTACTTTACAGACAGAGCTATGTGTGACTGCTTTAGTTGAATGTACAGTACTGCTGCTATGTTGTTACATTATAGAAAGTTTATTTGTATTCAGATTAGTGTGGACTTCATCATTGGCATAGTTATTATGCCTCACCCTCCAACAGTTGTTTGGCTTAGCCTGTATCGAGTACTTTTATTAATAGCAAGCAAAGTGTGGCTAAATAATAATACATAAATAAATAAGTAAACAATCTTAGTGTAATAGTCTTGGTTGTCACTTTGTGATACTGGTCGGCCCGTAATTGATTGAATACAATGCATTCAGGATAGTGGCAATGTGACCACCCATTCCCCCAATATCGCTGTGTGGCACTAAGTGAGTGATGTGAATTATTGACTGGAGCATATTGCACAGTTGGTGCCCTTCAGTGACTGGGGACAACAATTCACATTATTTGTTGTATGTATTGAGTCGTGCATGTGTGAAAATGTGTCTGACAGGTAACGTCGTCAACATTCAGAGCGGAAAGTGGGTTGGGTTTATGAGTGGCTTAGGTGCTGGACTCGACTCATTCTACGAATATTTGCTCAAAGTAAAATTACGTTTTCATGTCTAGTGTTTATTCGTCATTTGTGCCATTATATTGTTAATACTGTTGTTACAGCATCATGGCACATTGCGTAACTGTGCACATTTTTTATAAATTGCTATAGACTATTATTTTGTTTTCTGGTCAGATTGCATAAAAGACCCCTTAGTTTCCTTCGCTTTAGTTTTTGCACATGAAGGTAGTTATCTTGTGGTTGCTTAGGTTTTTGTACTATTCTTGGTTGCAGTTATAATTAGTTTTGTCAATATAAAGTGTCAACCAAGTGATTGGTTGAGAAGGCTGGGTGTTTTGGCTGGGAAGATCGTCTCTGAAATGACATAATGTGTCACGTTGGACCACAAGGTCAGCACTGGCTGCCGCAAGTGATATCCACCGGCAGGTGCCAACGTATATGGCTGACATATGCCGTGATTGGCTGACTAACCAAAACATGGACTGATGCTTTGTTGTGATTGGTTTAGTAGGAAGACAATCCCACAGTCTTTTGTTGCAGCTAAAAATAGATCCCGTTTGCCAAATGGGTCCGCCATATTGGTTGCCATCTAGTACTTGCCAGAGAATATTTATTAACATCCGTGGCCAGTACAGTATCCAGAAGAATGTTTATATACATCCGTGTGTGGGACGTTAAACCATAATATTTAAGTCAACTATTTATTATTATATGTATATTTTGTATTTGCATAGCTTTTATATATTTGTATAAAATGTATGTTGGGAAATTACGTGCTGTTTCTGCTATGTTTACAGTGAGTTTTGTTGTTGATTGTGTGCTGTTAATCACAGTCGTTTATATTGTTCGGAGAAGATGATTTTCTTGCAAAGTTCAATGAATCGTATGAATCCATTCAGTATTATATGCGCCGTGGGTGAGTGTTACCAGATGTCTCCAATGCAACTACTGTAGATAGTAACTCTGAGCTAATGTTTCTGCTAGCCTACATCTTAAGACTTCGTTTACACTACTAATTGTTGCTCTGATGCTTGTTAGAGCAGTACAAACAACATCCGTATGTGAAGTCAGCAGTTTCAGAAGCTTGTTTCACGTCAGATCGGTCTCAGTCTGTAGAGATTGCAGAAAATGTGGCCTGTTTAAATGAAAACTAAATGTTGTAGTGAGTTGTTTAATGAACCAGACTCCATGTTTGTGTTTGTCAAACAGTCTGATTTTAATTAATTCTTTACTGTCGACTACAAACGTACAGTGTGAGTCCAAAAAAATCCCCCCTTCAGTTTTCAGACATTTTTTCCCAAAAGGTTGGGAATTTTTAATAAATTTTTTGCACACCTATTATGCGTTCCTATCTACGCTAGATTGCAAATTTATATTCTGTTATCTCCAACTTTGACGTCAAATTTTTTTACATTTCACTAGAACTTAACTTCTACGTTTGCTTACTGAGCAAGTGACGTCACTGATGACGTCATATCATATCAGACATGTTTGTTGACATTATCTGTTAACTGTAGAGCATATACTCATCAGCTGTATTGACTTTGATATCATTCGCCAGAATTTCTATACAGCTTCTAATCTCAAAGATCTCTTCCATAACATTCATCCTAAACGTATTACACACCATTGGCCTTACTAACAAACTTTAAACTTCCTCAGGTATGATATAGCCGCTACTTGTGTGCTTAAAATGCCGTTAAACCCTAACCATCCATCCATCCATCCGTTTGTTGACATTATAAAAGCAGCAGATCGGGGATGACTTGCCACAGACAACGATCAACAAAGCTATCAACGACTTTCGCAAACGTCTGAACGCGTGCATTTCGGTCGATGGTGGACATTTTGAGCATATTATGTGAACTAGGTAGTCATGCTTAATATGGCATAACTTTGTCAAAATTTGAGATAACTGAATAAAAATTTGTAATCTAGCGTAGATAGGAGCTATAATAGGTGTGTGAAAAACTTATTTTAAAATTCTCAATTTTTTTTGAAAAATATCAGAAAACCATGTTGCCGGGGGGTGATTTTTTTACTCACACTGTATTTGTGTTTGCATCTGATGAACCAAGTTAGCCTGTTCCAACTCCAGGCGTCTGTGTTTGTAAGCAGACATGGCTGCATATATGTGTACACAGTGCTTTATGGGTACACATTTGTAACTTTTTTGGGTGGTTAATTTTTGAATGAATTTCTCGTTAAACAGTTACAGTTGTGCATAAACAAAGCTTCTTTGACAGTTTTTTTGTTATAAATAAAAAATATATTAGTTAAACGATTTGTAGAATAAGATGGGTGAGTTGGCTGAACTTGTAAATATTATTAAATGAAAAACGTGAACACAAACATGTTTTAACAATTTTAACATGTACTATGTTAGCTACTGAACCATAAACAGGGTTTGTTGACAAAGCCTTTAAATGAGGGACTGCATGCCACGAAAGGGCTGTGTGATATAGTTGTACGTTGAGTTTAGTCTGTTTACATGTGTATATAATACACAATGAACAATGAACTGTGTTGATGTTTGCATTGTAGCCGTAAAGAGTGCAACAGTGGTACTGGAGTGCCTCCAATTTACGTGAACGTTAACATGTGGAATGGAGAACCACTCAACAACTGGATGGACTCGTTACAGGCTGCATGGCCAGGTGTACAGGTGTGTACTTGTGATGATTGGTATTGACCAGGTGTACAGATGTATGCTGTTATGACTGCTACTGTCCACATGTAAAACTAGTGGAACTAGATATACTGTTGTCCCGTATGGGCCCCGGGAGCATCGTAGAATAAGCTCACCTCATTTCCTGGCCGAGTGTCATGTGAGGCAACTAAACCAGGCTAGTTTTGTTTTGCTGTGTTTTGTGTTGTTTTCTTTTTCTTTGTTGTGTTTAGTTTTTGTAGTCTGTCTGTTCTTAATTTGTCTTCTGTCACGTATTTTCAAGCGTCTACCGATGTGAATGGCACTGTGTAGCCTAATTGTGCTGATGTGCCGTTAAGAATCTACTCGCTCGCTCACTAGATATACTGTTGTTTGCCAAATACACAGGTGTATGGTGCATGCAGAATACACAGGTGTGTGCATGCAGAAAGTAGATATTCATCACAACTGCATGTAAGGTGTTCTACTGTAAATGTTTGGCACTGCAGCAGTGTAAGAGCGTTAATGGCAGATGCTCGGTTCTGACGATTTTACCAGGTTTTAGCTGGAGACCTTGAAGAAGCAATATGTCTGCACGCTGTCTACTACGCCCTCTGGCTGCGGTTTAACGCACTGCCGGAGCGCTACAACTGGCAGCTGCAGACACCCGAGGTGCTGTTCTATCCACTGCGGCCGGAATTTATTGAATCCACATACCATCTGTACCGAGTGACGAAGAATCCGTTTTATCTTCACGTTGGCATGGATGTCCTCAACAGCCTTAATAACTATACCAAAGTGCAGTGAGTTGCAGTAGTCCAGTTGTTGAATCTGTTTTGAGATCTTGGTTTTTTTTATTTTAGGAGCTGATGTAGCTGAGCGGTGATGGTTGTGTTTGATGGCATGACATTATGTTTATATAATTTATACTTGAGTGTGAGATTATTTTACGTCAGTTGAGTTGTGTTTATAACACAAACATGAGTAACTTGGCTTATTAATTGATTTATTTAATGGTGTTGTATAAGGTTTAAATTTTTAAGTGACTACTTTTCTGTTCAATTTATTTAAAGAATTTCTGAAAATTTATTTTTTACTTTACTAATGTTTTATGGTTGGAGTTGCAGTGTTGCGAGAGTCTTAAGTAATTTTTCATGATTTCAGATGTGGTTATGCTACAATACACGACGTTACGAAGAAAGACTTTGAAGATCGAATGGAGAGCTTCTTCCTGAGTGAAACTTGTAAATATTTATACCTGGTTGGTGTTTGCTCCATTTCTGGTTGTAATAAAGCAAAGAAAACTTAACAATAAATTTGCTAACAAATTCACGCCACATTTTAACTTTAGATCAGCATAATTTAGTTCTGTTTGGCAGCAGGGCTGTATTGGGTCTGTACAACACGTTGTATGCATCTCCTGGGGATGGCATAACGCAGGTAAACCAGGTTTTAGGTTTTTGCTATAGTTTATTGCATATGTTAGTAGGTTTTTGTGTGTTGTTGATTGTTTCTATCTTTAGTATCATTAGTATGAGTCAAGTGATTGGTTCAGAAGCAGCAGTCGAGAGATTGGATTGTGGAATCATATTTGAAACTCTGTAACTTGCTGCTGCTGCAGCAGGAAGACAGCTGAGTGGTGCATAGGTATGCAGTTGTCTGCTGTTGGACCCAGGCCAAGCTGAAGTAACTGTATTCGTCCAGTCAAACAAGTTAAAAAAAAAACAGAAATTTTGTCGATACGTTTTCATTGTTGTCATACTAGTCGGCCCATGTTTGGGTATGCTGTTCAGTGATCTTTTTGCTACAGACGTATGCAGCTCTGAATTGACAGTTACTGATGCATTTGACACAATACTAAAGATTGATGTCGCTAAGATGCGTGCGTTATATATGCTGCAACAGTTGCAGCCAAAGTCAAGACTGACACCAAAAATTAGGAATTGTTTTGTTTTGTAACTGTATTTTATGCTGCATTCCGACACATTTTGAAGTTCATAATAGCTTTGCCTTGACCATTATCTCCATTTCGAAGCTGTACTTCTGCTCAGGGTTGTACCTTCTGCCCAGTTTATCATGGAGTGCATGGCATCAAGTACTCATTTCATTTTCTTGTCCTGGGAACCAGCTGTCAAGATGTCTGCTTTGGTCTTAAGTTGTTACTAGTAACTTGGCTTATCTGTAGACTGGTCACACTGCGTGATTGATGTGAGTTGCAGTAGTCCAGTTGTTGGTTGTGATTGTGTTGCGCTTCAAACAGTTGTTTGATGTTGATAATCATGTGAACCGACACGCCGTCAGCTACATCTTCAACACCGAGGGGCACCTGTTCCCGGTGTCAGCCTTGCGACGCCAAGCCGCTAGTGACGAGCAGACTGCCAGTGACGAGCAGACTATCACTGACAGGCAGACTAGTAGTGACAGGCATTCTCAGCGACAGAGTGTCGAGAAGATGACGGCGACGGAGAACGAAGCTCGGCACGATGAGGCTAATGTTGTGTTCACACTTCCATGGCTTTACAACCTCACTAGCAACGTTAGTCATTTTCATTCGCTGATGACAATAGCCTTCGAAGTACAATATTGAGAGTGAACTGCCAGTGAAACTGAGTATTTTGTGCAGGTGTTTATCTCAAGCACACGCGTGCACAAAATCAGCTTTTCTATTACCGTTCAGTAACTGATATTTTCCCCACCTTACCTTGTGACACTGAGGCATTCTATGCTGTGAGTCAAAACAGGACACTTGTTGTTTCATCATAATTTTGCTAAATATTAATTGATCTACAAAATCTTTTGCCGTAAGATTCCTGAAGATACATACTACGTACGGGTAATAAAGACTCCCACCTGACGTGGAATGCATTGCTTCACTACCTTGTGATAGTTGAAGACTCAGAATGACAGTGACTTTAGACAGAATTCACAATAAACTGCGGCTGTGTTCCAGTTTCTGGTGATAATTCATTACCAGTTATATGCTGCAGTTCACTTTACTGAAATATGCCTAGAAAATCCTGTGTATGTAACAGCAGCCACGAGGAAGAAACATTCTTTGCAGTGAATATTTGCAGTTTACACACACGTGACAGTTGGTTATTTCATTATGTCCAAACTGGGCTGATCTCCATTTTGTGGATCAATGCATAAAGGTCAACAGGGAATACTACCCCGGCATGCTCATATCCCACTCATTGTTGTTAGTCATCTGTGAAGTGTCTGGAGAATTTTTCACATGAAATTTGCTAGTGACAATCCAGGTGAGAAATCAGTAGTGTTAATTTCAGATGGTAGTGTAGCAATACCCTACAGGTAATATTCGTCTGTGAATCACGGTAAATACTATGAGTTGTGTGTGTCGGTGTGCAGTGTGATGCTGTACCCAGTGAACGGAGATATGAGCTGCCCTTACGTTCTCACTACCTCCAGCAGCTGCGCCAGTTTGTTGGGCTTGAGTGACTGACAGCCAAGTTCAGTGTTCACATGACTTGGTCAGGTGCATGTTGAGTGAGTGGTCTTAGCTCATCGTCTAGGTGTATTCTGTTGACAACTGGCTGTGGTCATTGCCTGATATATATATCATAACTGACTCTCTGAGTGCCTCGTCTGCTATGCATTCAATCAGTTATTTCTTTCACACCATTTATCCTAGGACACAGAGCCATGGGTCCAGGTTAGAGTAATCTAGGATGAAATAACAAAATAAAGAATGGCTTGTTGGTTAAAATAGGAGTGTGTGGTAGCAGAAAGTTTGATTTTAAGTTTTAGAGAGGAAATCTTAGTAATGATTAATAGAGTGAGAAGTTAGTTATTGGAGCTGGGATCACTTTCAGTTGTTGCATCCATGATGTAGGAAATACGGCAGTATCTTGCACTAAGAGTGAGATTTTAGGCGAGCAGAAATTTTCAGAAAAAAAGTATGGAGTGGTTCAATAGACCTATACTGGCAGCGGGGTTGATGATTGTAGTAGCAAGGCTGCATTCAGTAAGTAAGATACTCCAGCTACGATAGCATTTGCCATATATGAGTGAAAATGGCTATTATAGGCCAGTAACGTGTGGTGAAACAAAGCAGTGTTGATAGTAGGTGATATGGAAGTAGGTGATATGGAAGTCAGTTTAGAACCCTCACTTCGCTATCGGTCATTCTTTGTTCTTGCCTGCAACTGAGGTGCTTTTCGCGTGCCTTATTGTAACACTGGGAGAATCACATCAAATGAGCCACAATTATCACCAGCTACGGTGCAGTAAAACATGATGTGATGAGAAACTTGTGAAACGAACTTTTCAGGCCTATGATGCTGGAAATTTGCCGTTTTTATCACATACCTGTCTGTATCACATTTGGTCTTTACCTAATATTGTTTTTTTGCCACTCGTGCCTTCTATCATGGTGTCACGCTATGTCTCGGTTGTTGGTCAGTTATTTTTTAGCACATTGATCACTGTTCTCAACCCTGCAGTCATCATTTGTGATGATGTTGATCACAGCGGTGGTGATGTTGATGAACTAGGATGGTGCTTTAACTCTCTTCTAGTGCGTAGTAGCAGTAATGACAGGATGTCACCAGTGCCTCGTATGATCTCTCTCTCTCTCTCTCTCTCTCTCTCTCTCTCTCTCTCTCTCTCTCTCTCTCTCTCTCTCTCTCTATAGTACTTAGAAGTCTGGTCTGCCATGTTAGAATACATTCCTCTCCACTGAGTCACAGCAGCTGCCTCCGCTGCCAGGTAATATGATTTTGTAGAATGATAAGTTAATAACTGCATGGGTGCTAATGGATACAGCCGCAGCTGGGCCATCATTGCTTCATATGCATTGGGCCACAGCGGCCTCAGCATTGATATGTGAAGGGGACAGGTGCCACTCTCATAAGCCAACTCTAGGGATTTCTGGAGCTGCTTTTTACAGGTTGGGTACTGTTGCTGCCACCTCCTTAGCAACAACTTATAACCATTGAATGGAACTGATGATAATGGCACTACATAGATATGTAAACAATAATTAGCATCTGTAGTTAAATAGCATGCTATTTGCATTTCATGTGATCTTGAACTACTTTAAAGAGTATTTTGAATATTACAACTGTATAATGTCCTACTGAGATTGCATCAGTAAATGTTTGAGAAACAGCAATGCCTTGCATGATTATCATCAATATGCAAGTACTATTAATGTGTGAAATTTATGTAAAATTATTAGTGGAACGGTAACAAAAGACATCAGCTGACTGTAATCACTGGTGTTTGTAGCAGTTTTTAGCCTTTGTCTCAAAGATTTGTAAATGGAGAATGTGTGCTTATTTTTTGAAAGAACTGTCCCAAGTTTCGGAGTTTTTTAGTCTGACTTTGCTTCGTAGGAAACAGGTTAATGGTGGAGTAATTTACGATCTTGGCGTAATTTTGCAGTCTTCCAAGATAATTTTCACAAAACTTCAGTCATGCATACATGAAATATATATGTGTAGCTTATATTGGAGACATCTTTGAATCACTGCATGTAATGCACAAATGCTACAACGTTGGTGTTATGTCGTCTGTTGGCTGAGTGTATGATATTTTTCTAGGCAATTGTGGATTTTTGTTGTAATTGTGCAATATGCGTCATTTGCTGAGTTTTTGTGTTTCTGCCCACCGTGTGGCTCTGTTGATTTGTCGTCTTCAATATTTTCACGTTTAGGCATTCGTCTGCATCGTTCTTGAACTACAGATATTGATTTTTAATCATGGTGCCGGCATTAATTAATTGTGTGTTGTCTGTTTTGTGTTTTGGTGATATTTTTATGTTTTATAATTCGGCAAATATAGGCTGTTGTTTCACGACATTGAGCTTTATTTCATACTCGTAGTCAAGTGAATGTGCTGGCTATGAGATGGGACGGCCTATGCAGTGTACATCTACAATTACTTTCAGATCGACACAAGACAGTAACCTTGTTAGTCTTCAAAACCAAAGAGCCGAGACGATGAACAAACTTATCTCATACTGACAACTAAGCCGTTTCTGTGGCACTTTTTTGTTCCCATTTTGTACATTTGTCAGGTAATGTAATAGTGTTCATTTTAACCGTGCGACTACGCAGAGTGCGGTATTGCTACGGCAAATCATCTGTCCGTCCGTGACGTTGAGGTATCGTGATCACATAGGTTGGAATACTTCGAAAATAATTTCACAGTTAGTTAACGTATGTCGTATAGTAACGCGTTACTTTTACTTCGTTGCTGAACAGCACTGCTAATTTGGTCATTTCGTCATTTAGTATGACTACGTTGCTTTCCTTTCCAGTCAGCCAGCAAAGTTCGTAACGTTAGCTTCCTAGAAATCTCGACGATTTGGAACTTTCTGTCGCAAACTACTGTCTCAGAACTTCGATCCGGATGAAAAGCCCGACACATAGCCTACACCGACCTTCACACAATTCCACAGTCTGTGGCCACAATGACTCGTCTCAAGGCCTGCTACTTCTGCATCAGAATGTAGGCTATGTTCTCACAGTGACATTATTATGCTTCCACACCGGCATAGAATATCAAGTTAGGCCTAAACTATTAGACACATTGTTGCTGCTCAAATGTAATGCTTCACTGTAGGTATCCCTTGGCCTATTTTCAGCTCAGTGTCACTGAAATTAGTTCAAAGATAATAGCCGTGCTCCAACAAAATGGTGCTGACAACGGATAGGCCTAATGAGTGAGCGATATGCGTCGTCACCAGTGTCTTGAACTGTCTGGGTCTCAAAACACAAAACCATGATATTAACCGGAAGAGTGACAGTGGAAATGCTGTCTTTAGATGAGACTCGAGGTTAGCTATCACTGCATCCGTTAGAATCAATTCAGCCTGCGACACTTCTAAGGTTAGTTTGCGTCAGAACAAAGACGTTTCAGAAAATTTCGATTAGACCCGGCTGCGTGGACAGACCGACATTTGTTTTTATAGGAGTTATAGGCAACGATGTCCACCATTGTCGTACAGTTCAACGGACCTGTGGCGCTTACCGCAGAAGCCCGTAGCAGCGGTAGCCTTGGTTCAGGAATCACGATTGTGGAATCTCCTGATCTGTTGCGTGACTCGCGCCCCTAGTTACTGAAGTAAATTTGCAATCTCAGACGACCGATAAAAACGTAACTATTTGACTCAGTCTGTAACCCACTGTGGGTTTTACCCACTGGTTACTCTGCATTTAGTTAGCAATGGCATGCTTTTATGACACTTATATGCTGTGCAATAAACCGAACAAATCACTCTCTCAATAGCAAAATATAGAAGAAAGTAGAAATGTAGAATGTAGAAAGTTAGACATTAAACATGCAACAACAATACAGCAGCAAACCTAATTAAAATCTAACGTATTTGGACAAATCACATAACAATAAAGAATGCTTGAAACACCAGACTACTGAATTTTATAACACCATTTTCAAGGTTCCAGACTGCAACTACTCTCTCAGTGAAGAAATGTTTCCGAATATTACAACACAGCCGAATTTGTCACTGCAGAAACGAGCGCCAATGGCGCGAGGATTGAGGCGCCGCGCTGACGGGAGAGACTGTCTGGGGAGGGGGTCCCCTCCCCAGCCGACTAGGGAGTCTGGGGGAGCGTTGTAAGCTCCCCCACCGGGATCCGGGGCAGAGCCCCAGTCGTAGACGCATTGTGCCACTTTAGGCCTATTGGGCCACAAATCGCCTCTATTGACAGATAAACGTGATTTTGTTCCCGTAATGCAAAGGAAGACCAAACAAGAACCAAAGTAATTTTGCAAAAGACGACATCGCTCGGCTCAGTCATAATGGCATCCGGCACAGCATACAGGTTGTCGGTATTTTGTATCATATTCGCCAGGTGACAGCACGCATCGCGAAATTGGCCCTCGGTTCATTTGGGACACCCCATTTTTGGGGAAGGGCCGAAGGGGAGGTCGTAGGGGATGGACCATTCAAAGAGCGATGGTGGTTTTCTAGGCTCTCCATTGTGACCGTTGCGCTATCTGTAACCATTCGGCCGCAATTTGTTATCGAATGTATCCAACGCTCAAATTCAGTCTGGGTCAATCTGGGGTGGAAGTGTTTGACCGATGTAAGTAAAATATTAACACGATCTGGGAGATACATGGGGCTCAGTCGTACGCAAAAGAAATCGTGTCGGTATCTTTTGACATTTGATCACAATGCACGAAAGTGATAGACAGACAGACAAACAGACACGCCACGATAACACGGTACGGTAACATCGATACCAATAGGTGAAATCGCTTTCACCGATGTCGCCTAAGTCACTGGTAGTATGTTCCGTCCCTGAATGAAGCAAATGACGTGGCTCGAATCGTTCACTCTGGCGACTGATGTTTACGTTTGGCGCTAGCGATACGCACTCCCAGTGGTGCATGCCAAAATGATGTATGATGACGCGTGAAAATCATATATCAAGTCAGTGACCTTTACCTGTGAGCTTTGACGTTCAAATTTATTGGCGTGGATGCAGAATTGATCACTTCGATCGAGGCAAAAGAGTTACCGGCCTGCGGAGCGGAGTGTTAGGCCTATCGAAATTCACGTTTGGACATAATCCAAACTACGCGTGCAAATCTAGATCCCGGGACCAAGACCAAGATTGTGTTAAAAAGTTAATCGGTTTCCGCAGGCGTACGACGCAACAGCATGCCAAGTTGTATGTCATAATTTTCAGATTAATATGGTTTTTAGCCGACCGTACTAACGGTCGCGCTTATGCTACAGTGTTGCGTCTGTCCGTCTGTCTGTCTGTGACGTTATGTATTGTGGCTAAACGGTGCGTCCTAGAGCAAAAGTTACTATGGAGAGCCTATAGGAAGTCGTATATGAGAAATCGATTGGTACCAAAATGAATGA
>Ga0056114_1000400_pt1 | contig 14672 bp, 7 predicted proteins | sample WorMetHERISLAND1_FD_77005 | JGI IMG/M metagenome (GOLD analysis project Ga0056114, IMG submission 77005) | Marine gutless worms symbiont microbial communities from Max Planck institute for Marine Microbiology, Germany - Olavius loisae HERON... ...
CTTTAGAAGTAGGCCCCCTTAAATCCAGCTAAGGGGTGTGGGGAGCGCTATAAACTCCCCCAGCGGGGTCTGGGTTGGTCGAGTCGCAGCGGAAAACGAATTTGGTGCATTTTAGCCTTAAAATGTGATATCTGGTGGCAAAAATTTCAGTGATTTACCTGTAAACCAATTGGCCAAATTTCGTGCCTCAGCGATGTCGGTACGACTCGGCTTTGGCCTGCTCCCTATTCTGCACTGCATTGCTTGCTTTGCTTTGCTTCTGCTACTTGACAAGCGGGCCATTATCATACTACTTTGTGCATTAATCTGTTTCAATCAATACGTCAGTGAGTGAGTGACATTGAACGAATGAAGATCTCTTCATATGACGTCATTTATGACGCTGATGCAAGTCGATGGCCACGCTAGTAAATAAGTAAGTGAGAGAACAAGAAGCCCAGCTGTCGCTAGGATAGCCGACGTACCGTCTCACAGCAGACTATCTATTAATTAGCGATTGTTGCTAAATAGCATCTCCAGCTGTTTTCGAGATATTGTGGTCACGAGTCACGATCTGGACCTTTCAGGGTCACGTAACGTCATCGGTCATGTGACCATTCGATTCCCCATAGGCCATTTCCTATCTGCTGCTTCAGAGTTTTTCGGTAAGACGCACCGTTTAGCCACAATACATACGTTACAGACGACAGACAGACGAAACATTGTATTAGTACGGTCGGCTAAAAGCGAATTCAATTTGGATTGTGGTAACAAGTAGAAGTCGAAGTATTTTTATTCGTGATTGCCTTGGAGACTAACAGTTAGGTAGGTTATAATAGACAGGGCCGCGGCCTCAGCTGATTTGCCGGAACGCTGCAGCGTCAGCGTTCTGCCCGCGATAAACAATATTTACCGGAGCACCGTTCCGGCTCAAAACCATTGCAGTACCCTGCTTGACAGTGAATGTGGTGGCGGTGGTTTAGGACGGTATGGTTTGCCTCAGTCAGCCGAGTGACAACCATGAACTGTCTCATCTGATCAACGTGTGGATGCCCGTCGGTGACCTCGTCAAAGTGAGTCGTACAAACAGTTTATTGATTGCATTTTGTCGTCTCACTGAAATCACTGTATGGTTTGGAGGCAGCAAGAAAATCCTGCATCTTTCACAATAGCGCTTCAGCAGTCTGCATGACCACCTGTGTGTTTGTGTTACACTGCATCAAATTATGTCAGAAAAAATTGTAAGTGGCCTAAGTAGAAATAAACTCAAGATCTACTACGGTAAAAAATCGAAAATGCTAGACAGTTTGCTAAGTAACGGTTTAGATAACAGCGCAGATGCATTCTCAATTTACATTACAGTTTGTTAACGAAAGAACGGATGATCTGTTATCAAGAGGTATGTGTGAATGCAAAACCCATAGGCCAAAACCCCCTACCTACCATGTTCGCAAGACATTTGTAGCCGGTCCACTGTCCGCGCCTCTGATACCCTTATGTCGGTTTTTCGCGCGTTATAAATTCGTTACTTACTTACATACCCATAAATAAATCCACTTTTCGAAATAAGTGGCATCAGGATGGTCGAAGTGCTGTCATTTACCAGTAAATATTTCACGTTTACTTCACAGACTTGGCAGGCAGACGTGGTTTTTCTTTCAGCCAAAACTGTTCGCTGTGGACAGAAAATGCGAGCGGCTGGTGTGAACATGTTTCCCGCTGAAGACTCCTTCAAGTATGTGAAGATCTTGGACAAGGTTAAATAGTTTTAACCATTTACTCACTTACACTTGGTTCAATTATTTCATCGTTGCTTGCTACCTTGAAAGACGAAGCGACAGTTTTGTGTGACTTCTTGATCGACAGTGTGAAATATGTAACTTTTATCGCCCGCCCGCATGCAACGCTATGCTGTCTGTCTCGCTGTACTTCATCGCAGTCAAAAATTGTCACTTCTGTCGAGTTTTTCTTCGTTTCAGTTTATTTTCTTCTTGTACTGAAGCTAGGATTACTTAGAAACTTACTGGTAATTTTTCATAAGTTTTTGGAAAGACATACGAAACAGGGGCGTAGCCAGGAATCTGATTTGGGGGGGGGTATAAAGACTAATTTTGACTGGGTCACGAGAGAAGAACACACGCATAAAATTTTTTTAAGGTAGACTGATTTTGGGGGGTATATATACCGATATACCCCCCGTCGCTACGCCCCTGATACGAAACAGGCACCAGATACCGGAGGCCTACCCTCCATATCCCTCTTCCCGGGCTATTAGTTACGCTTGCTATGCGCCGAGTTGTGGGCAGCTTGTGATGAATGTTTCCTGACGTCGTCTCGTTTATTCATGACTACAAACGTACATTGCCAGAAAACGTGCAAATTTTGTACTATAGGTAGGCTATCAAATCAAATGTGTATACAGGAAGTTTCGCCCCCTCCCGGCTCACTCCTCCACCTCCCCCACAGTGGATGTACGCATTCTCTGAGTGTTTTCTAGTTGAAATCTGTAGCAGTTGAGTGTGTTGTACGGGTATCATGACAGAATGCGGCAGCCGAGTACCGACTGTACCGTCAGATGGCGCTCGTCAGTTCCGCCATGGCGTTCTCGTGGTCGAAGTGGAACGCAGACATCAAAGACCGTGAACGTATCTTCGTGCAGGCGGCCGAACACACTACTGACGAACCACTCACTGAGGTCTACATAGTTACACTTCAGTACAACCATTCTATGTGCAGTGCCGTCGTAATAATATCTCATCTATTCCATTCCGGCATTATATAGAAAAGGCGGAGTAAACATCAAACTATTTTTAAGCACGTGACATCGTCAGAATTCTACTTTTCTCATACCAAAATGAGCAGACAACCAGCAGCTTCCTCAGTGAACTGAACATCTCACTGACTCTAGCTTTTTTACAGGAATGCTTTTCAAAGACATTTACTAACATTTAGCACATTAATTTTCATCGTTTTATTCTCCTACTGTTATGAAATTGCGTTTTGTCAGTTTTCTGTTAAATGAATAGGCCTACTGTAATTGGATTGGACGAAGAGCGATATGTGAGGACGGTGAGAAAGATGCAGAACGACAACATGATAGCTGATAGCTTTTGTTATATCACTTTGAACATTTCGTTTGATCATTAGCATTATTACTATGATTTGATTTTGATGCCATACATAGCCAAGCTACTGTAGCTGTAATCATGTCGCAATGCTGTCCTGGGGGTAATGTCTGAGTTTCAGTTGATACTGTCACCGACTGTGCAGGATGACTGGTGGCTATGCATGGTGGCCAAGAAGAGCTGCACGAAACTCAAAATGTCCGAATTTGACGATACTTTCAGTGACGAACGCGCCACACCCGACGTAAGTTGGTCAACAGTTAAAAGTAACAAATCAGCCAAATTTTTGCAGCAAGACTCACTGTAGGCTACAGAGTGAAACACCAATAGTTCTCAGCAGATGTTGAACCTGGTCTGACAAAGACTGAGCCGTTTTCCTCACTTACCGTGTGGGCTCAGGAGCGTTGTATAATAAGCCCATCTCGTTTCGTGGCCGAGTGTCATAAGAGGCGACTGAACCAGGGTAGTTTTGTTTTGCTGGGTTTTGTGTTGCTTTGTCCGGGTTGTGTTTAGTTTGTGTACTGTCTGTGCATTTAATTTGTATTCTGTCCTGTATTTTCCAGTGTGACTGAACCAACGTCAATGGCACTGTATGGCCTAACTGTGCCGATCAGAATCTATTTACTCACTCTCTTCACTGCCCGGATGTCAAAAATTACAAATGACTGCTCAACCCGGTCTGGCACAGGATGCTTTATAGCTGTAGCCATATGGCAATAGTGGGCGTCAAAGGGTTAATTCTGATGATGTGTTGTCTAGTTCTACGCCAATCTGTATCATCTGACGATGCCAGCCGTGTCACCTTCAAGCGTCGAGAGAATCTCGGCAACACAGAAGAACTTCATCGATGCCGTCTATCAGCTGCTGTGTGCCGTCAGGCTCATCACCTATGCCTAGTCACAGATCACATGAGATCACCCGCCTCGCTCTGCTGGCCTCGATCAGAGCATTAGGCTGCCGATATGACAGCGTCATGCCGTGACAAGCTGAAAAGATCCAACGTATTGAGATTTGAGGCATCTAAATGTATGACGAAATTGACATGACAGAAATAAAACACCATTGAATGCCCATAATACGATGAGAAACGTGGTTCCAGTGATCTGCCGTCTACAAGACGAATTGTTTTCAACTGTTAAGACTTGCACACCTCGTACGAAAACAATAATTCTACGTCGTCGTCCGTCGGCGCTCATTGGTCTAGGGCCCCTAGTCGGTGCATACTGTTGTTAGTTGGAAGTTTACACTGTTTGTAATTTTGCGTTAAGTGTTAATGTTATTTAAATACTTGATGGGCTGATTAACTGCATTCAGTGCGTCGTTTTGACTGCGTTCGTGAACTATGGAAACGTGATAGATGCAGAGACGTTATTGTCACGAAGCTTTTAGCGTTGTGTGAGCGGTGAGCCGTGGAAATATAAACGACCGACGTGTAGTGAGTGAGTGAGTGAGCAGTGTTTTACGTCCCCACCAACACAGTATAGGTTATACGGGAGACGGTTTTTACAGGTCAAAAGACCCAACCAACAGTATCAAAGTAGTGAACGAGATGCTACAAAAAAGAAAGAAAACAACTAAATACAGATATATATAGACAATAATGTTCACACAAAGCGATATACACAAAACACAGCAAGTCCCCTAGTGTACAATAATATGGGGTGACTAGGGGACAGCTCCCACAGAGGGCAGGGTTGCTAGGCCTGAACGGCAGTGGGGCAGGGCTGCCGCCGCGGTAGCCCCACGACCGACGTGTAACGACTGTGCCTCGACTTATTTGTATGTATGAGTGTTGTGTTATTGTAACACGGTGAGGAGGGCCTGGTGAAATTGAGAGCTCTCTGGATGATTACTCACCCTCCTTCAGTGCTTCGACAGTTGACACTGTTGGCTGGGTCATCAGACCTGTAAAATGTCTCCAAAATATAAAGTGTCGAGTGGGAAGTTAAACCTCACTCTTGCAAGCAACAATGAAAAATATAACGAAGATTGATTGATTGAGCATGGTTTTACGTCTGCGCCAACACAATATAGGTTATAAAATATAACGAAGACACATAAATATAATTATACACAGTGTCCCAAAAATGCACCATCTTTGAAACAGTATAGCTCAAAATTATAAGGATCAATTGTGACGGTATTTGGCAGAAATATTCAAAATACTCTAGAACAGAGTTTGAATGGTTCAGTTTTCATGTAGATTTCCTTCTCGCGTTATCGTCTCGCAAGCTGTATATCAAAAAAAAAACGTCATGTTTCTTCTGTTGATAGGCAACGTGATGAGTAATTTTTGCACCGTTGATGCAATTTAGGACAGATATTAAATAAGTAAAACTGCATTACAAGTAATTCAGCGATGAGTGTATTATGTTTAAATGTCTGCAGGTTATATGTGCCAAATATTATGAGCTCAGGTACATGTTTTAAAAACTTGCACCTCGTTGAAGTTGGCGTGTTTGCTTGATATTTGATACAGCGTCAAAATTCGCGTTAATTTCGGTTTCCAGTCGAAAGACAAAAAGTTGATAAAAAAGGCAAACTTACACGAAAACTCTATTCTAGAGTCTTTTGGCAAAGTCATCAAAATCGATCCTTATAATTTCGAGCCATACAGTTTCAAATTTGGTGCGTTTTTTAGACACAATGTAGAACTATTATCAGTGCAACAAACATGCACTCCACAGTAAAATCACAGCCACGTAGAAATACACAACAGGACATTACGGACTGACTGATGTCCGTATTTAATACTGCTGACACTATCAGTAAAATCTGCAAGTTGCAAAATGGAACAAAGTACATCAGATAAGCAAGACTTGCACTAAAGACATTAAAAACACAAATGTACGAATATTATGACACTAAGAACAGACACATTCAAGAACTGATGATCAGACCTGATCAGTATACAACCTACTGAGTCTACAATACACTCACACAACAAATGCCAATACACTGAATGATTTAATTGCGCTTACTGTTGTAAAACCCAGAATTTTTTGCATACCCTTTATTTCGCGAATTTCGTGACCTCGGCAAATTCTCGAAAATAAGGGACGCTGAATATTCAATAAGTAATACTGTATTACTAGTAGTTCAGTGAGCAAAAACGCCGAAATTACGGGCGCCAAAATAATTTCATAGCTCTAACCACCACCAAAATTAAGGATTTAACAGTATTGGACCACAGTAAACTGTGTGACCCTCAGCCATCATGCAAACCTATAACAAACCTTCTAAAGACACACTACTTCTCAAGCTATTAATACATTCAGTGGTAGATGTAACGTGCTTTATAAAACTACATTACTTACTTACTTTAAACCCAGATGAGCAGGCCCGTGAAATATAATTACAAAAGTGCACAAATGCCAACAGAGCAAAAACAGACAATCGACATAGACGACACAGACATTGCACAGATCATGCAGCCAAATAGATACACAAAATAACACGCAAATACATACAAATTCAAAAATAAAACAGACTGAATATATTATATCATTATGTTGTCATCAGTTAGCAACCAGTAATAAATAAATACAAACACATTATCTCATCATCAGCAAGCACGTTGACATTCTGTACTGAATAACCACTAAGCCGAGTGGCAACCTTTGCAGAGAGGGCAACTTTAGCAACGGTAGAACTGTTAGGTGTGAAGAGACAGATCTGGCAATAATGATCCACATCAGCGGAATGCTAACGACTGGTTCATATCTGGCATGCTAGCACACCGCGTGATGTCCTGCCTACGCTCATCTTCAGTGTCAGTCTCGTTGTGTCGCTGCATTGTCAGTTTTGTCGACAAAAGTCTCGTCGTCGACATGAAGTTTGAGACGGACATGTTCATAGCGCGAAGCCGACTCCAGACACCGTCGTTGTTTGCCGGCGTTGAAACGACTGAACCACGAGTGACATGAGACGACGGCGATGGAAACACCACTACAGCAGCATACATATCACAAACATCACATTTAGACACACATGAACATTGTACAATGTACAGAAGGAAATAATATACAATAGACTTCCACATTCTTGACATACCAAGTGCCAACAGCTGCCCACAGATCTTGCACTGTTTGGCTGGTTCAGCAGTCACACCAATGTGTTCTTCCGCGCCAAATTTACATCAATTTCCTTTTGCATTTAAATACCATGGCAGTAAGCTTGGCTCTTTGGTAACGTGCTCTGTCACAACATAATATGATGAAAAATGTGCAGAAAATCTGGTGTCTGCGGTAGTCCGATTAGTCTGCTGCATGTAATCAGAAAACAACAACTGACTAGCAACAAGTGTGGTGACGACAGTCCCAAGGACCTGGCAGACTATGGAAGACAAGATTTTTGTGGAATAAACAAGTTTAACCCTTTGATGTCCACTGTTGCCATATGGATACAGCTATAAAGCATCCTGTGCCAGACCGGGTTAAGCCGTCATTTGTAATTTTTGACATCAGGGCACTCTGAGGTTCAGTCCTGAGCGTGAGAGTTATTGCTGAAGCCATATGGCAACAGTGGACGTCAAAGGGTTAAGTCCGAAGTGAAAGACTGGGGAAGTAATAGATGGTGAGAGACTGTGATGAGGTGATATGTACGGTGATTCGGGAGGGAATGAACGATAGGAGTCAGATACAACGAAGCAAGAAGTTGCTTCAACAGTTAATGAGATCTGGCTGTTGGCAACAGAAGCAACACAGTGCCGTTATGTGAATCAACTGAGGTGCTCAGGGATGGGGAGGGGGAGGTCAGCTGTTTCATTTCACATGATTAACTTCCATCACTGAGACATGACAGTACGGTACAGACCAGTTGACGGGCCAGAGATCAGTCCAAGGTGATAGAGGTTCTGTACAGAATACGCTACAACGGACGCTGCATCACGAGTGTATCCACCACCAGTGATGACAGCTATCGGCAGACCACGCGTACGCACTCGCTGAACTACAAGCTGGTCTCGATCAGCAACACCCTACACAACAGTACGCCACATCACAGGCACTATGAGAGATAGAACAAGGAAGCCCGGCTATAGCCGACAAAACCATGCGATGCTTCCACAAACGTCACAGTTTATCTAAGAACAGTGAGGATTTTACATGTAATCCATAGTCAGTAGCACATGCTAAAAAAGAAGGTACCGTAGGCAACTGAGACGACCTGAAGGATCTGTGATTAATTATCCGCTATAATAGAATAGTGGATGAAATCGGAAGGAAATGTATGGGATCTGCTCGTTTATCACGATGCCGAGTAGGACGGATGGATGGACGAACTGGGACCAATGCTTAATGCAGTCATCCATTAGATGACACAGAACAATGGTAATAATAATAATAACAGGTTATCAGGTGATGAAAGAATTTTGACGACAAGTTAAGCCATTATGTTACAATACTGGATTGTGACAGTGAGACGGACAGACATTTCAACAGTAAATGAATAGCATCATGCGGGTAAAAACAGTTTGATATTTTGTGGCTGCACGCCCACAACAATGTTGACAAATACATACTTTTAGATATTATAATGAACCAAATTCTGCGACAAAACACTAATTTTTCATAAGTGTTCAGATCCACAACAAAAGGCAATATGAAAACAACTACTACATTTAAAATGTTTTTCTAAATTATACAGTAAAATGAAATGCATTTGGAATTAGTCAGCACTTACTGTTTAACAGCAAAAACAAGTTGGTTAGTTTTGGCAATTAAAAAGGTATTACTTACAAATTACGGTATGTTACATGTATTTAACGTTTCAGCCTGAATAAAACGACAAGAAATCTGCAGATACCACCAAAATGTCGCAAAATGCTAGCGAGCACATAAACTCACAATTGAACGCAGCAGAAAAAAGGCAGTTCTCATTCAAACAGACAGACAGACCTGGGCACTGAGACAGAGTCCACCAGATTCATCGGTGCACAGAACAGTGGTGCCAGCGATGTAAACGACGAGGTCGGGATTGAATTCATCGAGAGCTTTGTTCAGATGCCTGTCGACGTACAAACCAATAACAACTCAACAGTCATGGCTTATCAGGACAAGGGCCCTGCGAAATGACCGTTTGCAATCGTCCAATACAATGCCCAATACAATTGAATTGTATTGGACATTACAATCTGAACTGAATTGGACTGCCATCTTACAGGTTCCGTGATGGTCACAATTTCTATGCCGACCTATTCAGTTTGTGCAGGCATACCATGTGATAAAAGTTTTTGAGTCTTATTAATGAGAAAAGTCTTAACCCATTTCACTACACGAGGCATCGTCCTATCGCTTACTGAGATACATAGAACGGCACAGATACGTGAAGGATCACCAATAAACTTTCCACAGCCATAGAGTCAAGCCCCATGTGGTAGACTATGCTGTAACTGGAGTACTATCTTCAATATCATCACACAGACATCATGGAAGGCATGCAGTTCTACACCGTATCAATGACATTCTCACCTGCCACCATCTTCACTATCTCTAGCTCCATGACTAATCTATCGTCAGACATTTCTGTATTTCTGAGTCAAAGCAAACCAATATCGAGCACCACTGAGGTCTTTTAGCAGATACTGGCGCTATACGACTCGGATTATTATTATTATTATTATTACTGTTATCACATTTTTCAGTAGCTAACCATCAGCCGTAATGCAAACGCCGGTAACGAAAACAGTAGAAACAACAACAGCAGCTAATGTAGTTACTACCAGTGACGCAATGCATTTATCAGTGGAGAAACTCAGCAGTTACCAGTGTAACAACGGAAGATATTCATTATCAGTGACGGCAGGCTGTAGTTCAACCTTACGACTGATGCCTCCTATGCGCAAACATACACAGTGACAAACTCATGCAACATGACACCACTAGTTAGTATCATACTCAAACTGATATCTACAGTGTCACGTCAATGATTCAATACTGCTTGGTGAATGGCCAGTCTCCTTTAGAAATCACAAAAGCTTACATTTGGCACAAACTGATTGATTGATTGATTGAGCATGGTTTTACGTCTGCACCAACACAATATAGGTTATACGGCCGACGGTTTTCACTACCTGTATAGTAACACTCCAAACAACAAGAAGACCAGCTGTTGCTGTGTAATGCAATCATTACAACAGTCCAGTATATCTATCAGCAATGTGCAATTAATTAAACTCTAATTCACAGTCTCCGAGATGTAGCCGTACTGAACAAAGCTGCAAATTCTATAGGTTGGTTGGATGGAATTTAACGGCATTCTGAGCACGCAAATAGCGACCATATCATGGCCAAAGAAGCAAATTCTACAAACAATGCACATAACCTCACAAACATAAATGAAATATTAAGAGATTTCTGCACAATTTCTGTCAAACAAAATGCTCATCTCTTATAAGATTTTAAAAAATGCAAATAATGCAAATTTGAGCCAGGTGCACACGCGTCCATACTGATGTGCTAAGAGCATACTCTTAAACTAGACTACATACTCTTGGCATAGCCGTCTTGTGGATAAATGCTGCGGTTGTACATGTCAAATATGTAGACAGCATCGTCATTGAGAAAGTCGCGTTCAATGCCGTTCGCCTGCAATAACAACCGTAATGCACATCACAGCTAAGCACTGTCAAGCAGCGGCAATATCAACGGTGAAAAAATATTAAAACTCCACTACAAACAGACAAAAATTGTAAATAAGCCGAGTTTCCTAAACAACAACGATGTGTTTTGATATCATAGGTTAGGCAACAGGCATGCCTCCTGTCAGAACAGTCATGACTACAGTACATATTCTCTCCTCAGAATCTCCATGGCCAGTTAGTTGCCTTGGTCCATGCAGATAAAAGCATTGATACTCAAACGTTTCACATCTACTTGACTGCTAAGTTTTCATACAGGTCGTTTCCAGTGAGACGGCGATTTCTGGATTCTACTGACATCTGTATACAGAGCTAAAAATATGTAGTGACATGATTGGCTGGTCGGCAATTAACATAGTTCTCTGTGATTGGTCAGCTGTTCTTGAGATTACTAAGCACACAAGCTATCAACTATTTATAAACAAGTGTGCGTCTACCAGCAGACCCCTGACCTAATCGGTGAATAGACTTTCCACCATTTTTGAACGGCAATTACTGAATCCAGAAGAATATTTACTTACACCCACGATCATTTTCTATAAACTTACCGTTATGAACACGTTCGCTGCCGGGCCAATTTTCCCTGGGTGCCATTCCCGGGTACGACTTTTGTCAAGGTGCCAGACGTTTATCTGCTTGTTGTGCCAGTGTACGGCTGACTTACGTGTACTGAATGACGAGTATACTCGTTAGTAGCACTCACCGATGAACAATGAACATTAATTGACGAGCTAACTCATCGGTGGCAGCAAAGGTGCTAAGAGATGCCCCACTAGACACAAGACACGTGGCTGAAGTAGGATGTCGTACCTGACTGGCGTCCAGGTCGACAATCATCACCTGGTTGACGTCAGGACCGTGCTCCATGATCAGTCGAACAGCCAACGTAACATCGGCGTACGCACAATAACCGCCGCCTCGCTCTGAGCTACAGTGATGAAAGCCGCCTCCGAGATTCATCGACCAACCACGCTCAAACGCCAACATTGCTGCCTGCATATCGCGCCATTATTATTATTATTATTATTATTATTATTATTTATTGTTGGGATTTGTTTTCAACAATTCTCCGGACATTAGCATCAAAACAGCACAAAATCCAGTTAAAACAGTCATCACTGTGAACTGAGCATTCCAGTTACACAGAGACAATCAAGATTCATACAGTCAGCCTTCAGTAACAAACTGCAAGTCATTCATTCATTCTGGCAAGCACCACTAGGAGTGCGTAGCACCAAACGTAGACATCAGTCTTCAGAGTGGATGATTCTAAGCCACGTCAATTGCTTCATTCAGGGAGAGATTGTTGGATTACAGGTCTTGCTAGATAGTCTTCATCCACACAGTACGAGGGCATCATGCTGGTCTCCCCCAGTTCTCCAAGGGAGGCTGTTAAGTACTTTCAGTTAAACTGTCCACTCACAGAGCACGTTCATTCACTGTTTATGAACCGTCCACTTGAAACAATCTGCCTGGCTATCTTAGAGATCCTAAGCTTAGTACCGATACTTTTAAATGCCACCTAAAACATTTCTTTTGGCACGGTATTGGCTACAATGAGGTACGGAAGTGCATTCAAAACTTTGTGCTGATGCACTGCATAAATTGATTACAGAACCATTACAAACTGAATAATACACCACAAATGTCTAACGATGCTGCATGCTATAAATTAGCTTACGTCGCAATGATCCAAATGCTCAGATCACCACTTCACAAGTTATGTAACTAAAAGTCAAAAATGGCATAATAATGACATAATAGTTTTGGGGGAAAATTTTATGCCTATTGCAGGTAGGTCAAAATCATATGTGCTTACAATTTGTGGGGATAATTTCACCAAATGTCCACAGGCCCCTCACTTCTTCAGTTATCCCATGCACAAATGATGAGATAAACAAATACAAACATATGATCACAAAATGATCTGACTTCGTCGGGGATAATCAAACTCCTCAAATATATTAATTTATCAAGTAGTCTACTGATGCTACATTTTAACAAAAAAGCAAAGTTAACACGTTTATTAGGAACTACCAAAGTCATGCTGTAATTAACAGTATCTTACCAGTACGGTGCCACCAGTCTGGTATCTTAGTGGCTGTAGAACTCTGCTATTAACGAGGAAGTTCGGTAACAGGCCAACAGGTGGCAGCTCCTTGACGCCAGCGAGACTGGTACCCCACTGCTCACACACAATGTTACACTGTCAGTAAACAGTAACTAAAATGTAAATTTATATGGCACATCACCATAAAAACTTTTACCTGCTGCATGCTTCAGTATGTTGATAACAGGTGTGTCATAAGCAGGTATTTGAAGTTGTCGCTACGAATGTGTAACAAGGAAGCAATGCTTGCTCACACTATATGGTCATTTAACCTGTGCAACTACATAAGCTTCACAAATTGTGCGTCTGTTAAAAATATCTGGCTCAATCTCTGGCTTTAACAATGAACTCTATGCAGATACAACTCATCGTGCAAATAACTCATCCCCATGGGGACGGCGCTTAGCTCTTGCCTAGTCATTCTCTTGCATCCATGGCTGCAAATGTATGAATGCACAAGCACTAATGAATGGAAGAATTCATTAACTTGTTGACCCTACGACCTTGACGGGGCTCAAGTACTACTATGGTACCAAATTTTAAAAGTTCTTAACAACAAATTTCTGACAGCATCAAGCATAAAATAATGGGCATACCATACCAAGAATTCCGAGATTCTGTCCCCATTTTTGTGTAAAACTGCGAGTATCGCTAAACAGCTAAGCTAAAATAGAAAAAAATGTGTGAAAGTTATTAAGTCAGACATGTAATCACTTCAGCAGTTACTGCGGATAATTAACTGAGTATTATTTAATGTCCCGTTACAAAGTACACCCATTTTATACCTTCGTAATTCGTAGATTCAGTTTCAATAACCAAGAAGAAAAGATGCAGCATTTGTAAACCTCTGATACAATTTCTAAATCAGATTACTTATAACTGTGAAAAACCCAGAGGGAACAAAAGCAGGAGAGCTTCAGCATTCAACATGCTTTTAAAGCATCATTGAAACATAACAAAGCAAGAAAATACAGACCATACTAAGCCAAGCAACACTGTCTAATAGCGAATGAAAGATTAAAGTAACTGATTATGACCTGAAGTGTAAAAACAACATGATGCCAGTGAAAAGAGAGGAAGTACTGTATGCAAACACAGTGAGAAGGTTGAATAAAATAAACAGGAAACAATAACAACAATAGTATAATATTTGAAGAAATTAGCCAAAACACTTTTATCGTGTCACTAATGAGATTTTTTTCACCTTCAGTGTAATACCACAATGGACATTTTATTAGCTTAGCAGTCAGCAGCAGTATGAGTGAGTAGATTCTTAATGGCACATCAGCACAATTAAGCTATACAGTGCCATTCACGTTGGTTCACGCTGGAAAAAACAGGACAGAAGACAAATGGTAAAAATACAGACAATACACAAACTAAACACTCAACTCAGAAAAAGTAAACACAAAGCAGAGCAAAACAAAACAACCCTGGTTCAGTTGCCTTTTATGACACTCAGCCAGGAACAAAGTGGGCTTATTCTACAAATCTTCCGAGCCCACACGGGGGTTAGCAGCAGCAGTACATGAGGTTCACATCAGACTTGAGATATTATAGGTCATTTCGAAGACAATATTCCAACTCTATATCTTGACTGGTGCAAAAAAGCCAATCATTTAGCTGATACTAGCAAAATTAAACACCAATCAATAACAACACAAACAAGAAAGCTGTGCTATCGCAAAGATTACCGCGCGATGTGCGCTATATAAGTATATCGTGAGGCGTTGCGGAGATATGGCAATTCGAAATTATCCAAGATGGCGGCTGCCGCCATCTTGAATTTATTCGAATCGAAAATAGCGCCATTAGATCC